>Ga0306912_1000108_pt1 | contig 50264 bp, 52 predicted proteins | sample AntRauFillE10628_FD_190443 | JGI IMG/M metagenome (GOLD analysis project Ga0306912, IMG submission 190443) | Saline lake microbial communities from Rauer Islands, Antarctica - Metagenome Filla E10 #628 (v2) (version 2) | ecosystem: Environmental > Aquatic > Non-marine Saline and Alkaline >...
GAGAGTTAAGGTTCACAAAATAGATGTATCAGATAATCCCGAGGTCAGCACTGCGCTGGACCGAACATTGGAGGCCCAAGACTTGGGCACCCAATCACCGTGGGTTGGATACAATGTTGAAGGGATTGCCGACAATCCTCCGATTGAGGGTGAACCTTTTTTCGTGCACCGTAAAGCCCGCAATGGTAAAGAAATACCAGGAGTCTTCGAAACAAGTCCAGTTAGGTCTGTGAAACTTTTAATAACTGGTTGGCAAATCGAGACACTTAACTCGTTGTATTGGGTTGAGCGAATTTAACTAATCCACAAAATCAAGTTCTCAAGCTTGCAATCGACCATAGCAAGCTTGAGAACTTGCAACTGGAATGCGGAGGCGTTTTCTCTTGCTACAATTCTGCAAAGACGTGAGTTTAACCCAATTTATGAGATGCCGTAATTTTTCGGCCCTCTTTATTGGCCGATGGTGTAATGGTAACACTACTGGTTTTGGTCCAGTCATTCGGGGTTCAAATCCCCGTCGGCCTTCCACATTTAAAGACGATGACGATAAAATAATATGAAGATCGTAGACCTACAAGATCCAGTTGCGCTGATTCTCGACAAGAGTTGGCACCCTTTTCAAGTGCTTACTGCGCGCGCCGCGTTTCATCACATGATGACCGCGAACGAACGCGTGCGCCCTATTGACATTAACGCTGTCGAGTTCAGTCGTGCTGACTGGTTAAGAGGTTACGCAATTAAGAATGAAATTAAGATACCTGTAACCCTCTCGGAGAACCACCCATGTCTACGCAGCGCGCATGACGTGTGGCCAGTTCCAACCGTGGTGGTTATTACTGACCGATTTGTTGCCAGTCGTTTAACGCACAAAGGTAAGCGAATGAGCCTTAAGAAATCGAACAACGGCCGTGCGCGCAAACGTGGAGCAATGAGTCGTATCGAACTGTGCCGCAAGTACAAGTTCACCTGTCAGTACTGCTTTAAAAAATTCCATTATGATCAGTTGAACATCGACCACATTTACCCGCGTGACAAAGGTGGGAGTAATCATGGCTTTAACCTAACACTCAGTTGTATACAGTGTAATTCGCGCAAGGCAAACCATTACCCTGTGACAAACATCAAAGGTGATGTCCCAAAAGGTACCGCAGGCGACCCACCATACCTTCGCATAACCGATGATGAGTTGAGCGATCGACCCGAGTGGGAGAAACACCTGTACACCTAATAGTGTCCTAAGTGCTCCCACAAAAGCTCCTTCCGTGTGGGAAATGCAAAGGAACAAAAAGAATTAACCTGATGATAACAAACGAAAGGATTAATATTAAACAACACCCAATAACAGGAATAACCCACAAAAACGAGCCAGAAACAATGGAGTGTTCTGACTCCATTGCTGAAAAGTTTTTTGGCAAAGGATTAATGACGATGAAACAGGTTCGAGAATTAGAGAAAGTAAAGCCAACAACCAACAATATCGCTCCCAAATATAGGAGGTCGAAGTGATTGACGAACCCGAAGAAGAAGAAGAGCAATGCGACCGCAGAGAAATGGAAGCCCGAAGCTTTATAGATGCTATGACATTCTCCCGCTATACGGAACTGCCTCCAATCCGAGTCGAAGCCCGCTCCGCTCAAGACATCCGCAACGACCCTACCCGCACCAAGACCGCGAGAGATTTTGAACGCATCGAGCAAGCGCGTATTAAGCGTGAGCGGAAAAACGCGACGAAATCCAAATATGGAACACCCGTTTAGGAAGAACACTAAATTAAAAGCAATAAACAAAAACTAAAATAATGAAAAACGAAACAATTAAAATCTTCACGAAAGTTCAAAATACAGTTGAAGCTCTAAGACTAGCAGAAGCTGGTGAAGCTCTCTTTTTTAGACGAGATGCTGACGGTAGTTATTTTACCCGGCATCTCAAGTCCATTGGATGTAACGCCAGTCTCCCTTACGAAATAAAAGTGGACGGCTATTTTCGGTACTGCTACACATTGACCGAGATTGACCCGTGCCAGGCTCCCGATGGGTGCCCCGAGTTGGAACCTTATATGGCGTATGTGGGTCTCGGCAAAGACTTAGCAGATAATGGCGGTTTTTATTACATAATAAATTCAAGCGGTCACTGGGTTCACAGATTTAACGAGGCAACCCCCAAAGGCCATTGCGCCATCGCCACCCAAACTGTATGGGCACAGAAGCATTTTCCAGAGCACTGTAGAATCCGGAACTATCAAGAGCCCGACGTCTTTGAAGACATGTGGCAGTCTATGGAGGGCACGCTGCCCACCGTGTGCGATGTAAAATACTTGAGCCGCATGTTCTTCGAACTCGGCCAAACAAACTCAAAGAAATAACATTGAAGTGTCTCATGACTGAGGCACGAAGGAATTGAGACAACTGACTGGTTATGAAAAATTGGACTGAACGAGGACTAGACAAACTATCGCTAAACGTGGCGAACCCAGTGGAACATGCCGCCGAAGAGTATTGGTGTGCTATGAAGATACTAGATGAACGAAACATTCCGAGATTCTACGAAGACGAAGAGCTTTCCCTTGTGGGGCGTATCGACTTCGCTATGGGCTGTTTTCATAACAAAATACTAATATGAGCGGAGGACACTTCAACTATGACCAACATAGGGTAAGACAGATTGCTGACGACATTCAGCATTTGATCGATAGTAATAAAGATGAAACACTCAATGAGTGGGGTGATAAAAATGGGCACCACTACCCGACGGGGATCATCGATAAATTCAAGGAAGCAGCGCACACCTTAAATCAAGCTGCCGCCATGGCACAGCGAGTTGATTGGTTAGTGAGTGGTGACGACGGCGAGGAATCATTCCTAGCCCGATGGGAAAAAGAAGTGCCCGATTCTTGGAATAACACAACGTAAGCAGTACGAGCTTTACCGATAGCGGACAGCCTGTAAGCGTAGAAATACAGTTTAATAATTACAACGCACCTAATTCGGTGTGGCGTAACAAACACTCATCCATTAATGGCTCTGAGTGTTTTTTTTAGCTATCACATCCCGCTTGACTGTGCGGCCATGATATGAGATTGTCCTTGCATGGCTGAATCTGCACCATCAACACAATCGAACTGTCTTGTTCCTGAAGACCTTAGAGCATTTATGCTGGACAACATGGTTGAAAATAATCTACTTGACCTCGACTTAGTCTGGAGCGAACAAGAAATTTTAAATGCAATGCGCAGGTGCGCCATGATGTACAACGGCAGTGAACCGTTGAGCAGTTCCCTAAATATCAAAACTCTCGCACTACCCAACGCGTATGTATTTCTAGTAGGTACTGCATACCAGCTTTACCTCAGTAAATTGATGAATTACCAGCGCAATGACATGGAGTATACTACTGGTGGTGTAAAGGCCAGCATCTTTGGCAACCGTATCAAGCACTTTACCGGCATGATACAGTACCTCCGCGAGGAGTTCAAGGAGCTGGCCAACTCCCGTAAAACCAGTCAGAACCTATCCAACGCTTGGGGCGTAATCGGTTAATGATCACAAATCTAACAGTACAACCTCACTGGGGAACGAATGAGTTGGCGCTCGAATGGAAGACCAGCGAAACACCAGCACCAGATCATCACGTGACTGTGTTGAGTTCTATTGACTCGGAACACTGGGTGAATGTGTCATCCCAAGGAGCATTGGACACTGTTGGGCAGACCTTCATCCATAAAGAACCACTATCCTTACGACGCATGCAGGAAGTGTTTTATCGTGTGATTATTCAAACAGATGGTCAGCGCTGGGACTCCCCGTCTGTGTCCGCACAACAACTCCTGCGCCCTCATGAGTTTGCGGCAGTCCGCCAGATGCTGGCACATGAGCTGCACAACATGCGTGTGGGTGACGGCCTTGAGGTTCTACTTCTAAAGCCCCTAACCTTTGGCGAGCCGGCCGACTCTTTTGATAGCGAGACTGGACAATCACTCGCAGCCAATCAGGACTTGAGCGGCTTTGGTGAAGCCTTCAAGAACGGTTTCTTCCCACCAGTCACCACGCACATGCAGTTTGTTGCACAAAAGGACCTTGCCGAAGAGAGCCCGCAGGGTAAAGGTGCTTATGAAATTTCAGTGATTCAGGCACGTGGTTTTTGCTTTCCACGACCCGCCCGCGGCGATCTGATCATCAACACGGCTATTGACGAGCGTTATGTTGTTGGTAAGGTGGTGCCTCATCGGTTCCGTGGCATTGTGGGCGTGACCTGTGATATTACTCTTGACGTTCTGCCGCGCGGTGACATACGTTACAAACTAGACCAAAACAATGTCCCAGACCCATACAACCAACCAGCAGAGTAGCCAGCAAGGTATTCTTGATTTCTGTGAGTCGTCTTATCAGGTTGATCCTTTGACACTTCGTCGTATTTTCCTTTTGCTAACACGCAACCACTTTGCGCAACCTTCCTATTTTGGTAACGTGCCCCCATCATTCAAAGACCTGTTTTATGATGATGACTTGAAAAAGACTAAGGTGCGGATTGAATTAGACTATAACTATGACTGGGAGACTTCACATGTGCCCAACGGTATTTTTGTTGGTGTAGGAGATGTGGCCACAACCAAAAATGTGCTGGACAGTTATGCGCAGGCAACCGAGGAACGCAGCGGGCGTGAGTATGTTGATTCTGACAAGGTTCGTGTGACTATCAGTCATGTTAGTAAGTCCCCGGACGCGTCCCTGCAAATGGGCATTATCAGCAAGGGCTTTTACCAAGGTATGCGTCAGCTTATCAAACAACGTCTAGGCCTACGAGGTTATCAGGTGGTCGGACTATCTGAACCCAAGCCCATTAAAAAAGGTGATGAGATCAAGTACTACAGAACCGACCTTGTTATTGAGCTGCTCATCAACAGTGCGTGGGTAACCCTCTTAGAGAGCCATCGCATTAAAAAGATCAATATAAATCTAGTCTAAATTTGCTTGTTGACACCTTCATTCTTATTCTCTAACTTACCTTTCAAACAAATAAATTTGCCATGCCAATCCCAAATTACACAAAACCACAGTCGTTTGTTCAGCAGTATTTACAAGTCCTGACTGACGTTGTAGCTGCCTCCCGTAATGCTTTCATATATGGCCCACAATACCGACTGAGTCGTTACACCAATGCGGCTGAAAAAGCAGAGACTGCAAATATAGCCCCTGCCACTGTTGATTTACTTGCCACCATAGCTTCTGATGAAATCTTTGACAGTTCTTTCGTCAAGGTTTTTGGTGAAGACCTGGAAATTGCTGTGGGTTCCGAAGTTGGGGATCGTAATGACACAGGCTTTTACTTAAAGAGCTTGGAAGAGCCGCACAAGATAGTTTACAACACAGACATCACAGGTACAGCAACTGTAACAGAAGTACCCCAGGTACTCGGTCGTGACATCAAGGTGGGCGATTTCATCGAGATTACTGACGGCGGTGGCACCGCTAGTGTTACGCGTCGGGTAACCGCACTAGAGCAAGACTCGGGCGTGGACAGTGTTATCGTTCTCGATGGTGCTGCAACACTTCGTTATGTGACCCAAAACTGGGCAGGATCTACAGACGAGATTCTTTCGGCCCAAGTGGTTGTTAAGTACACTGGCGAAATTGGCAGCGATCAATACAGTGCTACGACTAATGGTGTTAATTTTTCAGTGCTCCCAAAGGTACCAGTGACCGGAGCCACGGGCTCCCCACTCGTGGTCCGCTCAGCTAAAGGTACGCTCTATCTACACTACCGAGCCCTGGTTCAACCAGGTGCAAACGAACCGATCAAAAAGCTCCAACATGCTGCCGATATCGAATCTGCATTTGGACCCATCGACGTTGATAACTGGCTCGCATACGCTTGCTCCCGTGCACTCGCAGGTAGTGCAGGCAAAACAATTTACGCGACACGAGTCCGGGAGGATAGTGTTACCGCTTACAACGAGGTTCTGAAAAAAGCCTCACAAAACATCAACCTTTACGCACACTGCCCGTTAACATACAATATAGACATTCAGCAGGCTGTTGCCTCACACGTTGAGTCTATGAGCCGGTGGGACGTGAAACGTTGGAGACGTGCTTATGTTGCCTCCGACGTTCCATCTTCATGGGTACTCATCGACAAGCAGGATGGCGGCGCAAACTTTGAAGCACAAATCGATTCCGATGATGGTCTATTGACTGTCACACTTGGTGATGTCGACTTTGTCGCAGAGGGTGTACAACCAGAAGACATTGTTCGCACGAGCTTCGCTAGTGGTAGCTACACCGAGTATGTTGTTGCGAAGGTTCTCGGGCCTGTCACGCTCCGTGTGAAGAGCACACCAAGTATAGAACTTGTCGATGAAAGGTTTGAAATTTGGAAGGGTGATACAGGAACGGCGCAAGCCACCTATGCAGCCAACCGTTCTGATCAATTGGGTACACGACGTGTGATTAATGTATGGTCTGACAATGGCACGCGGATCAACTCTGACGGCGGGACCGATGTCGTTGAAAACATCTTCCTCGCGGCCGAGATTGCGGGTCTACGTTCCGTAGCACTTCCGCACCAGGGTCTGACGCGAACAGAAGTTGAAACGATTTCTGCAGCACCTCTCATGTATACCAAGTACACTGATGACGACTTGGACATTGCCGCAGCAAGCGGTGTGTTTGTAATCACACAGGACCTAGAAGATGGGCCTGTTTACATTCGTCACCAGCTGACAACGCAGGCCGACAAGGGATCGCTCTACTACGAAGATAGTGTGGGGGTTAATCTTGACGACATCTCTTTCAACATTGTAGCCATCATTGATGGGTACATTGGTAAATACAACGCAACCCCAGACACTGTTCAGGTGATTCAAAACAAGATCAACGAGCTGTTCCACAACAAGGCACGCGCAGATCGCGCTCAGTTCTTCATCGGTCCACAGTTGCTTGACTACGATCCAGCTGACCTTGGTGTAGAGATTGATGCTACGTTTCGTGATCAGATTAACGTGAAAGCGACCTTGACACTACCACTTCCGTTGAACAGAATAATCGTTGAACTCTTTGGTGGGGTTTCGTTTAACAACTAAGACTTATGAGCGACTATTTCGGATACACACGACAAACACAGGCTAACCAAATTATCAGTGCTGATAATGCGGTCATTGATATCGGCAACGGGCGACTTGGACTTGTACAGAGCTTCCAAGGTGGTTACTCCCACCAGGTAGAACCGCGGTTCGAAATGGGTAGCAGCACACTCTTTTGGGTTAACGGTAAACCCAGCGGCCAGTTCCAGGTTTCTAAACTTGTTGGGCGTGAGGGTATCCTTAGCGAGTTCCGAGGTGGTGCCAGCGGAGGTAGCGATGCTTGCGGAGGTATTCGCCAGATTGCGGTCTCCCTCGACAAGGCTTCTTGCGACGTTCAGGTTGGGTCAGGTGTTAACTTCAATGGTGCTAAGCTCCAGAGTGTTCAGGTTTCCGGCAGTGCAGGCGCTTTTGAAATCGCTGAATCAGCAACATTTGTTGTTGCAGAGCTTACATAAGGTGTGCTAAACCTTTCTGCCTATGGCAGTTGTTAAGAAACTTAATTCATCCTATACGTTCAGCGATGCTCAGGACGCACCCTCAAATGAGGTAAAGTCGCAGCCTCAATCTATACCCAAAGATGCATGGGATAAAGGCGTTTTATTCCGATCCACGATACACTCGTGGATCGCAGGTAAGAACACAGCGCTTGTGACCATACCCGAGACAGAAACAACTGAACCTGCCTATTGGCTTACAGGCGCACTGTTCTCCGGCGTGCTCGGACTACGCACACACTTTCAACCAGACGCTGGCAGCGAGGTGTTGGTGTTACGCAGCACTAACAAGGGGGAGAACTTTATTATAGGCTCACTACCCCACGCTACAGGAGATGCAGGGGCCATGAGTGACCAGGATACCGACCTTATCACAGACACGCCCGCGGGCGCAGTGAGCAACCCTTCGACCGGGCGTCAGCAAAAGGGGGACCCAACGTCTCGCTTGGACCGTGCAGGCGGTGAGTTTGACATGATGAATGCACAGGGCGTTGGTGTATCATTCCTACAGAACCTTGTGCGGTTGCGCGCGAGCGAGTTGAGTTCGATCGAGTGCCATGTAATGGATGATCTTGTTCGTGTGATCAGTGATAACTTTCAACACGTCAACGCCTTTGGCGATTTTACGATTCGAAATGATGGGGGTCGTCCAACTGTTACGTGGAAGGGTAGCAGTAAATTACACGAGACAGAGGGGCGCGCTGACCCAAACGCGGAACTTGAAGACCCTGAGGATTGGCTAGAAACAAAGGCCAAGCAGCGATTTCAGTCTTATGTTGGGCACTTAGGAAACATGGTGCATGTGTTTATTACAGAGCCTACGGACGCGTTGAATAAAACAGCTGCCGGCCGCTTTCGCGCACACGTGAATGAAGACGGTTCATTCCTCATGCAAAGCTTTGGCGATATTGCATTTGAAAAGACTTTCGCAGTACAGGTACCAATTCAGAAGTATCGTGAGGAAGACCCAGAGGGTGACCACTTGGCCGACCTGGAGTACATGCCTCACCCAGCGCTACAAGATTGGATTCCTGGGGATGATGAGTTTTTTTACGAGTCGTTTAAACTTCGTGACTACGCACGTTGGCTCAACAATTGGTACTCGCTGGCGCAGTACCACCGGTCTAAAAAAGACTATCGTGTACCCACAGAGGGTGAGAACAAAGGTGCACTATCCAAAGACTTGAGTGGGGACCCCGAACGCCCGAACCAAGGATTAACTGACGCGCACGAATTCTACCTAAATGTTTACTCAACGATTCGTATTTTTAAGGATGGTTCCATCCTACTTTACGATGGTTATTCCTCTAGTGTTCATATGGCCGGTGGGCATGTGAGTATTAGTGCCGCAAAGAATTTGAAGTTGGAGGCCGCAGGCGATGTATCAATTTCCGCAGGCCGTGACATGACGATTAAAGCCTACAAAAACTTTGACCTTCTTGCAGCTACCGGTGGTATTACTATGCGCGCAAAGCGTTGGTTCCGTGCCTTGGCCGAGCGCGCAGAAATGGTGGTTGAAAGCCTAGCCACACAGACCACGTTAACAGAAGAGGGTACAGGCGCGTCTCACGCGGTGACGGTCCGTTCTGCGTATGATAAAGTACGCATCCTTAGTCTCAGCGAGGTGATTATTTCTGCGTTGGAGAGTATCCTGCTAAAGAGCACAGGCATACTAGCACGCTGTTCGGCCGGGTTGCGTATGGAATCCATTGACGGCGAGTCTAACGTAGCCCCTTATTTTGCCGCGACACCAGGCGGGATGGCGGCGATGTCCGGACGCTTTGATAATCAGGTTGATTGCTCCCAAGTTCGTGTAGGAACCCCATTACCCATCAGAAACTCTGGGGGAATTTCTGGAGTACAGGATGCTGAGGATAATGTACAACTACCACAGGCTTTGTATGACACCCTAGAAGAAGTATTGAGTACGTCAACAACTACCCTATCTGAGTCCTCTAACTTCCCGATGGGATCCGCCACGTTCAAGCACCACAACGAGTTTGTAGCAGACGAGAATTTTAGGAGTATCACGCAAACTACACTCAGGGCTGGTGCCCCACCGACCCTAGGCAATCTAACATACAATCAGTTTAGCGGCTCTGAGTTAGATTTCCAACTTGGGGAAGGTTCATTCCCACCAGGTGCAGAAGCAACTGAAAAAGTTTACGAGACCAATACTGCAGGTATGCACCAACCCTCATCTACTAACGAACATCCAAACAGCTCACCATCGAATATGGTTGACAAAGCGTGGGGATTCCGTCGTATAGATACCCCATAACCCATTTAAATTATGTCAGAAGAAGAAACAGATAAACCAAAAACACAACGATTAGAAATTGATTCCAAGGTTGATGCAGAACTACAAGAGGCCTTGAAAGCAGGTCTTGAAGACTCAGACCAACCCATTGAACAAGAACAAGAAAAACGTGTTGAATTCGCACGCGAGGAAACCTTTGACACACCCGCAGACAGCATTGATCCAAGAGTGTTTGATAATCCAGCGCTCAAGCTCCTTGAAAAGCAGATTGAGGTAACCGACTTTGAGAAAGAAACCTTTTACGAGTCACTTATTATGGATGAACCATTCCGCTTAAACATCGAGGTCATTGGTGGCAAGACGATTAATATTGGGTCCCGTAGTACCTATGAGCAGGCGCTTTGTTATGCGTGTGTGGGTGACATGCTTGAAGAGTCCAGGGAGAACAGCGCAACCCAGCCTGACATTCTTCTCTGGTTACAGCGTTTTAGCTGCGCCATAAGTGTGTACTCAATTTTCGGTTCAGCCCAAAGCCCTATCTCATTCCAGGGAGAGTCCGAGAGCATCAACCCAGAACACAAACAGCAGCTGCGTAAGGTTGCTGCCGAACGGTTTGTGAATATGAAGTACCCCCGATGGCAGGCAATACTCAACGCGTTCATGATCTTTACAGGTAAGGAAAAATTACTACTTGAGAATGTTGGTAATCGGGATTTTTGGAATCCCGCAGATTAGGTCTGCTCCTGGTTGCATATCTGCGGGGTAGACTTAAACCCGGACGCCCACAAGGGTTAAGAAGCGTGCTCCGTAAGGAAGTAATGCTTGAGGCTACATCTATTGAACTACAGATGGAGTCACTGGAATTAAACACCCTATTTCGATCGGGTGTCATGTCCTCTTTGGAACCAACAGCAATCCAACAAGCCGTAGATGATACTCAGAAGAACATTCGTCTTGCTAATGAGCTGCGTTCGTTCTATTTTGAAGAACAGAATAAGGTCCGCAGACTCAGTCGAGACACCAAGGTACAGCAACGCATGTTCCAGGCCCTCGACCGCGCGGGGCTCCTCGAAAAAATAATGAACGTTCCCGTATAATGGACCCACAAATATTAGCAATGCTCGCACAGTACGCCCAACGTTCCGGGATGGGCAGTTCGCCGTCCCCGTTCGGCGGGAGTAATGATATGCTGCTAGGTTCTTTCGGTATGCCCACTTCGGCCAACATGCCCTCAACGTACAACGCGAACGCCCTTGGCTTAATGCAAGGTATTCGCGAGTCTTACATCTCGGAAGGGGGTGATCAGATGCTTAACCGAATCTCACAGGCAATCGGTATAGAGCAAAGGGCGGCGGCTGGATTTATCAGCTTGTCCCCACAACTGCAGAGCATGTTCAGTACACGTGCGGACCTGACAGGTGGTGCATTCACAATGGCGCAGAGTATGAACCCTTACTTGGGGTCTACTCTACCACAGGGACAGTTCGCACAAAAGTCCTTCAAGAATTTCGAGCAAGAGTTATACACACAACTTCGTACAGACTTGGACGAGGGTAAGTATGGTGGTATCGGGAGTGAACGTGATGCAGGCGCTATTCTTTCTTTTGCCACACAAACCGGACAGGCCTCTCTGCCCACGCGCAAGGTTAAAGCGGATGGTTCAATCGGAAACTTTAACGCTAAGGAACTTACCTCCAGTGCAACTGAGGTATTGGACCAGTTTGACGGGCTGCTCGAGGCAGGCCGTCAAATCTTTGGACCAGACGCCCCAGCCAAACAGATTTTACAGCGTATGCGTCAAATTGGAGGGGATGTGTTCAACAAGAGTCAAGGCGACGCGCTTGCTAAAGAGGCAAAGTATCTAGCAGCAAACGCTTACACAAACGGTGCCAACGTGCAGGCAGTTTTCCAGAACGTTGCAAACACATCTACACAGCTACAATCCTACGGTATGGGGAGTCGACGCGCGAATGATATTGCATGGGACTCAGCAAACTATGCTGTGGTAGCCGCAGCTGGTAACCGCAGAGCGCGTGCGCATTTCGCGAAGCAAGGATTCAACATAGGCGAACTAAATTACGAAACATTCGCCTCCGCAGCAACCCAAGCCCGCGTGCAATACGAGTCTAGAAACGAAATTAAAATGCGTAAGGCAAAAATGGCCTTAGGCAATCTCGGGCTTATGGGGGAGGGCGGAGATGCCGCAGCTGGAGCGCTTTCATTGCTGGGTACACACAACATGGAGTTTATTGACGCGGCGCTCACAGCAGATCAGCTTAAAGTCTTTGGTGATGAGGCGGATACAACATACGCCAAGGACACAGCACTCGACAGATATAATGCGTTGATGCGCGCCAACCAGAATAAGAACGTAAACCGTGGTGCGGTAGATAACTTCGCCAAGGCGCGCTTCTTTGAGGGTAAAGAAAAGGCTTACGACACCATGAAGCTTATTCGGAACTTTACGGATGCAGAGGGCGAACCAGATCGTCGTGAAGAGTTACGAGCAAAGCTGCGTAAAGTGGCGGGTGTTGATAAGCTTTCAGACAGCGATATTAAGGCTATGACATCTGTTGACATGGTTGTTGGTGCTTACGAGCTGGCCGACATGGCGCGTTTGGATCCACGCTTTGACCAAGTGTCTGATGATGCCAAGCGTGACGCGTTTGGGAACCAAGTTGAGAAAACTTCTGGTGAGCGTCTTCTTGAGTCTATTGAGATTTCAAGATCCGATAAACGGAACACAGCCTTCACTGAACTGGTGGAGAGTAAGGAAGGGTTTTCCAGAATAATGTTGGGTAAGGACCAAATTGAAACGGCGAAGTTAGACGAGAAGTCGTATGAGGAGTTGAAAGATCTTGGTATTTACCGATACAAAACGCGTGACGACGAAACTAAAGATGTGATAACCTCGTATGTTAAGGTTAATAGCGAAGGTGACATGACAGTGCAAGAAGCGTTCGAGTCCGCCGAGGGCAACAGCTTTTCCGACAAGGCAAAAGTCTTCATAGATATGCTCCTCGACAAGGCTGGTGATTTTTTTAAAGAGGCTGGTGTACTTAACGTTAGACTTGATGAGTAATATTTATGAGTGAATTAACAGCAGCAGCAAAAGGATGTGTGGTTCAGGCTACCAATGGTAACCCGGGGTACTACCGTTTACACGGTCTTCGCACTACTGGACCGATCTTTATTCAACAGGTGAGCATAAACCGTCAGGACATTGCCGCGGCCATCTCATGCTTTAACAACCGTCATCGTTTCTTTGTGTTTGGTAAAGGATTTGGCGACATCACAATTACACTTGAGGCCTTCCTAGGTAACAAGGGTACCAAGAACGCAGAGTCAGCAGTCAATGCGTTCTTCGACGCAAACCGAAGCGCGACCAAGCTTGCACCAATCATTGTAACCTCAAGGGGTGGGGGAAATTACTCTTTCTTTTTGACAGGGTGCCGTGTTGCTGCCACCAACCCTAACAATAACTCAATGACGTTTCAACTCTTAGGAAAGCTGGTAGAATAATGACAAACCTACTCGACAAAGAATTAAAAAATTTGATGCGTGGCCAGGCGGTCAACGCCGGTGCCTTTGTGTGGGCGTCCAACGACAACACCGGCACGGAGTTGACACACGCTCACACAGTTCTGCGACTGGACCCCAGCGATCCAGACATTGATCAAATTCTTTCCTTTGCACAGACGTTGCTTGTCGCGTATGGTTATAAACTAGACGGGCTATCAGGCGTGCCAGTGGGTGAAGCCCCAGATAATTTTGACGTGGCTGTTTATACCGAACAATCAGTTGGTGCTCTCCGGCGCAACACACAACTGATTCATTTGCTGCTCCTTCGGGGTCTTATCGAAGCCTTTAACCATGCGAAAAGTGATCGCGCACGACTCGCGGTCATTCTTCAAACCCTAGCACAGTAATGAAAGCCCAAGAGATAAAGGCCAGCGTCACAGTACTTGGAACAAGCTACCCTGTTCAGTCTATTCGTTTGTCTAAAAGCATAGGCCACCTAACCATAGGCTCCGCAAGCATCCAAATGCAACAGAGTAGCAAAGCGCAACCCGTGTCTGGGGATGAAGTCGCGTCACTGGCCCGCGCATTCAACAACGCAGTCTTGAACAAAACGGATGCCACACCAAACGTTGAGGTTAATTTGGTTGATCAAATAAATTTTAGCGGGATTCTGCTGGGCTGTAACGGCTCTATTGATGCCAAAGGTTCTGCGTCCTTTAGTATTAACTTTGCAGAGCCTGCTTACATGTTGAACGCGATGAACCTAAGTTGCTACCCGAGCGGCGTGCCGCAGAGTAAAATACTTAGTAAGGTTGAAGTTAAACACCCGTTTGCAGACCTCTCGCAAGCAACAGGCCCAATCTCTTTACGAATCGCGCAGCTGTACCGCACAGCACTCTCAAACTTCAAAACTACGGGAACCTACGTGGACCGTATTTTTGAGCAACAGCGCCAGATCAACACAGGGCTAGCCTCCGTGTTTGGTGGGGTTATTCAACGCTCAAACGCTAACACGAATGCAGAGTGGCTGGAAAACGATAACGCGGTACTCAGCGCCCACCTGAATGACGTGCTAGCTACCACACTGTTCTCGAGCAGCCTAAACCTATGGCAGGCATTGATGAACATTGCAAACCAGACCAACCTGATTTACGTGGGAGACTTTGAGAGGGGTGGCTATTTTCGACAACTTGAACTTGAGGGAGGAGGAGGAAACCTCGCCGCACCTCCTATCAGTACACGCGCCCTTTCGCTAGGGCGCAGCGGTGAACAGGCCATTGGGCAGGTCTCCGCGTATGCGCCTGAACGCGACGCGTACCATGGGGAATTCAACTATCGCAGTGGGAGTACAGACAAGAGCAGGATTCTACTCTCAGCATACCCCGATACCCCACTACCGGCCAACGGTAAGATCATCACAAGGGAAGCCCCAAGCTGGTTTGTGATAGGTAGGGAAACTGCTGTTCGTGATATTGGACGGAATAAGATGAATGGTAAGACCGGGGCAGAGGTTGACCTGGTACTCGCTGACATGAAAAAGCCGAACGAGGAACTTACTGTGAACAAGGAGACCGTTAAAGATCAGTTACGCCTCTGGTGTCGTGACAAGTACAACCTTCTCCGCGCGCGTAATATCAGCGCTTCAATTCGCAGACCTTTTACTACAAATGAACTGGAACTTGGGACGCCTGGTGACGTGGCCGAGGGGGTCTCTGGTGTTATCAATGGCGTAACACATGATGTCGCTATCAACGGGAACACAGGCTCCGCATACACAACATATGATGTGAGGTATGTGGGTGCGACAACAGGCTAACTCTTGACACCCCGAAACACCCCGTGATATAACACAGAAACATGGAACCAAAAAACCCAAGTCATCGCAACGAGGACTGTCGCACAGACGACTTTTTCCCCGAAGTTTGTTACCCCAAGAACGACACGTATTGGAAACGGTTGACCGTCTGTGATGAACAGGGTGACTTTTGTGAAATGGATCTTTCTGGTCTTCGTCGTCCAAACGCGACACCCTTGAAAGAGACAGAAGGTAACCCCGGAACAAAAGTTGGAAACGACCCTGTTTCTGTGGGTTGTCCAGCACCTTATTCAGGTGCGGTCACGGTGGATATTCCCGAGGATCAATTTGTGCGCTTTATTGCGGACGCGCGAGACACTGTTGCTATTGATGAGGCAAGGCAGTTTGTAAACAACCTTGCTAATCTTTTCGCACAAACACAACTCAACTGTTATGCAGAGAATGAGGCACAAACAGCAGACTGCCCCGCAGCGCCGACTAATGAGTCACTCCACACGAGCGCAGACACAAGCACAACGGTTGCGGCTGGATTGTTCAAGGTCAAGCTTGGGAGTGTAGGTCTTGCCCAGGGTGAAGAGGAGAGACTAGCTGTTCGTGAGGACACATCTGATGTTGGGGATTACATCATTCAACTGAACATTGATGCCCCAAACTTTTTCAAAATAAATGGTTATGTTGCCGGCTTGGCCCAGTACAATACACCAGTCTCCGAGACTGTTGCATACGCGGACCTCCATGCCTTGGACCTGGAAGAAGCAAACAGTACAGCTCAGTCAAGGGCATTTGCCGGGCTTGATTGTGTGTATGGAAATGAAGCAGTAACCCTATACTGTCCTAATGACACGGACGGTGTAGCACCTGTACAAACCGCGGGCACACCAGTCGCTACAGCCCCGGCGCATTCATTCACCTATAGGTTGGTTGACATTGAGGACGGGCCTGTGCAAGACCCAGACCAGACAGGACTTGATTCATTGACCGTGCGCGCCCGTGACCTTGCGGTGACACTCCTACAGTGTGTTTGGTGGAGTAAAAGTGTGAGTGTTAGTTGCCCCCTTCTCGACGTCACAACACCAACATGTACTCCCGGTACAGGGGTATGTGACCTTGGCGGTGCAGAAGGGGACAAGAACCGCCCACCCGATCCAGTCTTTATAGCGGATACTACTGAAAATGATGTTAATTATTCGCCTCTACAACCTAGTAGTACAACAGTGGCACGAGGACAGTATAAAACACTCTTAACATTCCCGCAGGGCACCGACCCGTTAATCTTCCCTGAATTGAGCGACAACGCGGCTGAACTAACTGAGAAGGCTGTGGCTCTTGCTCAAGCACTGGTTCAGTGTCGGTATGAAAACAACGCCTACTCTGGTGCAGCCGAGTGTTGCCCAGATGGCTCAACAATTCCCAACCTGGTGAACGCTACTGTAAACCTTGTAAACCCTGGGGCTACAGTTAATATGGCAACGGACCCGCCTACAGTAACCTGCGACACCACCCAGAAAACAGACTATACAATGACGGACCAATCAGCGGAAATCGCCCCGCCACTGGGCGGGTTTTGGGAACCTTTTGAAGAAATAAAATTCCCACTCAATATTGATAAGGGTGAGATCATTCGTGTAGTAAGCAACCCGATCCTAGACCTTGTCAGCGAAGAACTAGAACACGTCGAGTACATGGTAAACAATGGAAACCCACAGGCATTGAAGGTCGAAATGGACCAGGCCGCTCTTGATAGTGTGTGCGCTGCCAGCGCTATATGTTTTTGGGGTAACGAGGCGCTTGTGGCCGCTCACTGTGATCCAACGCAGCCGAATAACGCCTTAAGAGCACAGGACTATGAGGATAGCACCCCTAGTGACCTCATACCCGCGAACACCTTCATCAACACCACAGGCAAGTATCAGGTTCAGGAGTTGGCGGTTACCGTAGCACTTGCTAGCCGTGTTTGCCAACCAAAGCTTGTTGGTAATATTGGAGTTGCGCTCCCATGTGCAACGCCCACGAGTGATCAGGCATTGAAGGTAGTTTACTGGCCGAACGCTTCGATCGAACCCACCATAGCTGCAGATACATTCCTAGATGTCGATGTGTGTGCAGCTACTGAGCTAGCACTGGCAGTTGCAATCGCAACAAAGTTGTGCGCGTACACAAACAATGAGGTAACCTCAGAGGACTGTCCCACCGGCACAACTTCACAAACCCCGAAAATTACGTTGTTTAAGGGTACCATCATCGACTATACTATAACCGCAGACCCCACGGGCACAGCGCAGACCCTAGCTAATGCTAGCCGTATTTGCACGGCAATCACAGGTGACTCGGACAACCCGTTTGAAGAGGAGGTCTCGTGCGGTCTTAAACTGACAGGAGCATACACTCAAGAAGCAGGTGCCCCGAACATAAATTCAATCGAGTGGAGTGTAACATCCGGTGACGTAAAGCACGAGAACAGTGAGGACACTGCCGCCGCATACTCTGGTGGTAATACTACAAGCTACGACCTTTACAAACCCCACTTTTATGCCAGCTTTGCCGTGGATGAAGCCGGATTTCAAATTCCTAACACGACGATAACCGTCGAGCAGTCGGCAACCAAAACCTCCACAGATTTTACAATCCTTGATACCACTGGATATTTGTACATAGGTTCGTTTGTAGATTTTGGACCAACCGTTACCAATACAACAACAGGTGTGACAAATGGGCAAATTGTTGTTGCGAACGCGATCTGCGCGCCTGACCCATACAAGTACTCATTAAAGCAAACGCAACAGTTTGAAGGTTACCCCCTAACATCAGAATCAAATAATACAAAGACTGTCACGTTCTCTGCCTTGTACGTCCACGATGCTATACTCGGTGGTGAGCCTATCGCTTCGGTCCCAACGCCCTACATATACGCGGAGGGTGATTCGTTCCACGTCAATCTGGAAGTCGACGCGGACCAAGTACCAAAAAGTGTTACTATAGAAAAAACTGGAAGCGCATCGTTACCCGCTAACACAACAACGAACAAGTACTTCAAACACGCCACTGAAAGCACTGGGGTTTGGACGATGGCGCGAAGCGCTGGTATTATTTGGTTTGGATCCTCAAACACCAGCTCAAGTAGCGGAGGTAGTATGGGCTCATCGTCAGCAGGCTCAAGTACAGTAGGTAGTAGCACTGGTGGTAGTAGCGCGGGCGGTGGTAGTAGCACTGGTGGTAGTACTACACCACCGTCAGCAGGCTCAAGTAAAGATACGGCCGTTGTTCCAGCGCCATGGCTTGGAACTGACAAGTACACCGCCCTCTTTGTTGAGGAGCAGCCAGAGGTTATATTCAGTGATCATTTTGATGTCTACGTTGGAGGTAGGGAAACCCGTAAACGGTTGGACCGTAGGTTCTTTGCAGTGTGTGAACCTGGAACAATCAAAGTTGTGGGCGTTGTTCCAGACCAACCTGAAAGCGTTGGTGTTATGATTGATGCTGAGAGACAAGAGCTTGTCGTAAGAACACGACGTTGGTTCTCTAAAGTAAAGCGCGTATCAGGACGTATCAGCGGTACACGTCTTGGCTTTAAACATCTTCGATTCCCAACTAAATCACAGGCTGATTTCGAGGCTAATGAAACATGGATCAAGAGGGGTAATAGCTAATGTCATTAGGGTCATCAAAAAGTTCGTCATCAAGCGCGTCCCAAAGTAGCGCGTCCCAAAGTAGCGCTTCCCAAAGTAGCGCGTCCCAAAGTAGCGCTTCCCAAAGTAGCGCGCCCCAAAGTAGTGCGTACCAAAGTAGCGCGTCCCAAAGTAGCGCTTCCCAAAGTAGCGCTTCCTCCTCTGTATGCAGTCCGGAGCATACAACGTACTGCGCGGTGTTTTCTGGTAACGCAGTGACTCTTACAGGTAGCTTGAGTTCGGGGCTTTTCACAGGAACCTGGACTGACTCCGATGAGGTGACACATACCGCAGAGTTAGCTTGGGTTGGCTGGGCTTGGGGTTTCTCTTCTGGTGATGGCACGCACACTTCTACATATATAACCATGTACAGGTGCGATCCCACTATTAGTTATGGTTCTATAACAATAACATTAGGTGCATGTGCGACTACCAGCGATAGTAGTAGTAGCACGGCTGGTAGTAGCACGGGTTCCGCATCCTCAAGCTCGGCCTGTGACTGCTCTAATTACGTGTTGGGGGCTGGCGATTTTGTTGGTGTGAATCGAGACTATCGCACGGGCTACGACATAGGTTCCTCCGTTAGTAGTAGGGCTCCGGATGACACATACGCAACAGTATCAAATGGTTTTGATGTTTGTGACGTGGCAGTGATTGAATTCAAGATGACTTGCGACAACGACACTAACCAAGACCCAACCCAACCCAAACCTTCCATGACGATCACACTTGACGAGTCGACATCAGGTCTACAATTAACATGGCAAGACGACCTGCCACAGGATGGTGAGTATGTCGAGAGCAACCCTATTATTGGTGTGATAGATTTTGCTAGTGGTGTAATAGCCATAACAGGGCCCGTCGCACCAAGAGGAAGCGGCACCACAACAGTTACACTTAACTTTACACCGAACGCTAACTGTATCACACAGATCGACGTTTCCGGTAGCTGCTATACCACAGCCTATAGTAATAGAGACCTGATATTGCGGCACTCAGATACCAACTTGTTTACTGTCGTGAACTAAGATGCCAACCTGTAAGTTACAGAAAACGGTTGCTTTTGGCTTTTGTTTAGTGTAACAATACAAAATGCTTAAAGATTATTTTAGTAAGGTCGTTATACTGTCCCTAAAGGGCGCGAAAAAGCGATCGGAGGCTTCCTTGAAAGCAATGTACGACCGTGGGCTCATCGAGACTTACGCGGACGTAACAGTTACAGAAGCTATTCGTGGAGACGAGTTATTACCTTCAGCCTGGTGGCGCGCTGGCAATGGAGCGTGGGGTTGCTTGTGTACACACATCCGCGTCTTACAGGATGCTTGGATTGAGGGCGTGTCGAATGTTTTGATATTGGAAGATGATGTGTGTTGGGTGGATAACGCTAAAACCGTTTTGGATGAAGTGATGCCAAAGATTCCCAAGGGCTGGAGCCAGTGCTACCTGGGCGGCCAACACCGGAACGTGCCGATTGTTCTGAACGATAAATGGGTACAAGGTACCAGCATCAACCGTACGCATGCATACGCTGTCACGCGTGAGGCCATACCACACATATTGCAACACATCCAGTTTGCGCCTGATTATATTCACGCGCACGAGGTCCGGCACATTGACCACCAGTATGAGGTCGCCCATACGCGCCGTGATTGGAAAGTAGTTTGTCCAAACTATTGGTTAGCAGGACAGGAAGCCAATCAATCACAGATCAACGGACGCACCCACTTGAGAATGTGGTGGGACTGGTTTGATCAACGCTTGGACTACTCACCCATTGTTGTGTTAGACTCTGAACAAGATTATAAAGTACACAAGCATTCCATATTTTTGAACGATGATATGCGCACAGTAACAGTACTTCGAGACTCAGCGCACCCACCCTCACTCAGACAAGCCATACACTCCACGCGTAGGGACGCGTGGATACGGAGACGCTTGCCCGCAATACTAAAGACTTCCACAGTTTTCAACGAGTTACCCAAGGATGAATTGATCACAATACCATTCGCACAACTCACCAACACAGAGTCGAAGACGTGGACGAACCCAGAAAGATTCAAGTACGAAAAAATGGATGTAGACAGTTAAATTATGAACGAAAATGTAAACAACTTAGAACAACTTGCAGCTTTCAAGTGGAAGGCTGTGGTAATATCACCCGAAAGATTCAAGCAACGTAGGGAGCTATTTTATAAACGCATAAACGCAGCTGACACCATGCTAGCCAATCGCGTTGAATGGTTTAAAGGTCAAGAGATACAGGAGAGAATAATTCCTGCTCACTTTCCAAAGTCTAGGCGACACCCTCATTTCTACTTGGCCACAATTGCACACAGAGATATAATTGAAACAGCTTATGTACAGGGTTACGATTACCTGTTTGTTTTAGAGGACGACGCATATATCAGCGATGACTTTGATAAAGTTTTGGATCTGACGCTCCGGTATGTTCCCAAGTGCTGGAAAGCCATCATGCTCACAGGTGGATACCGTAAACAGGTGGGGGACCATGTTTACCGTGCCTTTCGCAGCTTCGGTGCTCACGGCTACCTTTTGAGTAGGCCTGGCATGCTACGCGTGTGGTCGCACCTTGATTATGAACACAGGAGTGTAGTCGACCAGGCCTTTGCAACACTACGCCGCCGTGAAGCAGAATACTTTGCACCTCACAAGCCTATAGTTTTCGAGGATAGAAGCAGACTACAAGGCGGAAAGGATACTTAACAATGATACTGAGAGATAAGAAAATTGCATTTATACACATACCCAAGTGTGCGGGAACAATGGTAGAGACCAGAATGCTCGCCAGCGAAGGTTTCAACGTCGCTTTTGCGCACAATACGGATAACAAAACTAAAGCGCACTACCACATTTACCAACAGGGATGGGATGGTTCCGATCATCATGCAACCCTTCAAGAGTTGGAGACGCGTTTCGACCTGACAGGTTGGCGTATATTCACGGTGGTAAGAGATCCATTGCAACGCCTGCTAAGTCAGTTCCTTCATCAGGTCGAGTACAGTTACAACAAAAGGCACCGGATCGCCGAAGTGACCTTCTATAATGATTTAAACTTGGATGAGTGTATACGCACCAGTACCTTTGATCATGGAATCAAGTGCCCACGTCACGAGATGACGCAGTCTTCATTCATCAAGTCGGACAAGGGGCACGAGATTAGGATTCTTCAAGATGACAATCTGGATGAAGAGCTTGAGAATGAATTTCCAGATGTGTTCACTCCTGAAAACCGAATTCGTCGCGTTAATGCCACAAAAAATAAAAAAGAGGCTATCAAGTATAGTGGTATTACCCTTCGGTATCTGTTGCGCGAGTTTGGTGTGGACTACGATCGTTTTGGTTTTGAACGTCCTGAGTTGGAGTTTCCATTACTGGAGCGTACGGTGCATATGTACTGGCACGACGCTTACCAACGACCCCGTTTAGTCAAGGCGTGCATTCACTCGTGGAAACGTTTGAATAAAGGTTGGGACATAAAAGTATGGAGTGATGCCGATGAGTTTGTGAAGAGTTTGTGGCGCGTGCACAAGGGCCGTAAGATTGCAGCTTTCTCAGACATTTTGAGAATATCACTTCTGCATGAGTTTGGTGGTGTGTGGGCTGACGCAACATTGATGTGCTTGCAACCCTTGGACCACTGGATTGATGACGCCCTGTCTGATGAAGGCCTGTTCTTGTTTGGTGACACCGAAGGTTTTGGTGGGTACTTCTTTGCAGCGCGAAAAGATGGTGAGGCTATAAAAGATATATACAAACGCCTTCAAGCTTACTGGGAAAATCGTCAAGCTGCTGACCACTACTTTTGGATGAGCCACCACATACTGAATCACGTTAAAGACACTATGATGACTAACATGCATAATTATGACTCAGCCTGGAGCCACTTCAACCTTGGCCCCCACACATTCAGTAACGACTACAACACACCCGCCGGAGACTTGTTCTTGAACAGGCTTTTAATAAACGCGCCTAAGATGTTAAAATTGTCGAGACACGTTGACATAAAGGAGGGGAGTAAACTTGATTTATTGATCAAGATGCAGGGCGTGAAATAGTGCTTGACAAGAAAGGCACAACAAGTAAACCAGACTTATGATTCAAGAATTAATTTTAGCTTCTCTTTGTGCTGCAGGATTTATCACTAGTTGGAACTCGACCAACATCAAAGCCCGTGTGTTGGGTGTGTGTTTCCCATCCCTCAGAAACAAGCCTGTTGAGCAGGTGGAGGATGAACTGCACTTGCGCTTCGGTACTTTTGGAGAGTTACTCAACTGCCCTTACTGCTTTAGCAGCTGGGTAGGTTTGGCACTGTTCAGCCTGTTCTATTTTACTGCCCCAAGCATCTCCGTGTTCGTGAGTGCGTTCTTGATCCCTCCGGCGATCATTCACGCACTAGGAGTCTTCTCTCCAGAGCCAATGTCTGAGGAACAACCTGACGCGAGTATTGCGGAAGAACCATCCGGCGAGAACCTGATAGACCCTTTTGCCAAGGCCGTTCAAGTCCCAGCGTCGGATTACAAGGTAGGCTCACAAGGTGGTGCGTATAGATTTACCGCACCGTTTGATGTTCAAAAGCGTATTCTAGCGATCAAGGATGATCCAAAAAAGCACCGCGAGAACCTCATCAGAAACTCTTTGTTGTTGGGCCTACTGAACCAACCTGATAGTTGTCCCGACCAAGCCTGTCGTGATATTTCTGACGCCTATAAGAAAGAGCTGAAACATATGGAGAGCGCTTACAAGAAGGACCCCCAGAAATGTCCAAAGTGCACCCGAGGAAGTATTGTGAACAAGTACTTCTTTATGCTCTACGACATCATGGGCGAGCAGGAAGTCAGCTTCGCCAACCCTAAAACTCAAACTAAAGAACAATTAGATGCAGAAAGTTACACCACCGAGCCAGAGGCAGAGTTTGAATTGGAAGATACCAAATTACCGACCGAAGACTAAAACAAAAACAACCACCCGCACAGGTTGCGGCGGGTGTCGTCGCCGACGTAAATAACATTGCCAGACACGCAAAAATTGTGCTACGATTCTTCGCATGCTTGAGACAGACGTAAAACAAACCAGCCCTTTAGACAGTGCTTATGAAAGCTGGAAGGTGGACCCATCACCTGGGGCTTTAAATTCTGTGGTGCGTGAACTCAACCCTACCATCGACTTTACCCTTATAGGGTTGGGTGCCAAGGGTGACCCTGTGTTGACAGGAGAGGCACGACTGGTCGCGGCATCCGCCGTGCGTAAGTTTGACCCTGAGCGCGGTGCAGGTCTAAAGACTCACGTTAGCAACCAGCTCAAACAGATGCACCGCAAGGCGCGCCAGAATCGCACGTCGCTGCGCGTACCGGAGCGGCATACCTTTGAGCAGCACGCGTTGTGGCGCGCCGAGCAGGACTTTATTGAAAAGAAAGGTCGGGAGCCCAGCCTTGCAGAACTGGGAGATTGGGCAGCCAGGTCAGTAGAGCATATTAAAAAGATTCGCCGCATCCCCAAGACTCTGAGCCAGAGTCAATCAGCAGGGTCGGACTCAGAGGGTGGGCCTAGGGAACCTGGTGACGATCGTCCTGATTACTTGAATGAGTCTATGGACTACGTTTACTACTCTCTGCCGCCAAAGGACCAGAAGATTTTTGAGTATATGACCGGCTATGGCGAGACAGCACAACTAGCCCCTGTTGAGATTGCCAAAAGAATGGGCGTCTCGCAGAGTCACATTTCACGTCGCTTTGCTGCGATGATGAATCAGCTGCATGACATTGACCTTCAACTACAGCGCACACAGTAATGATTGAATCTGAAAAAATGAATGTGTTGCTCCACGACCACCGCGAACAAATGCGTCTTGGCAAAACTCGATCACGGTTTGCGTCTGAGCTCTTGGGGGACTCGTTTCGCACGCAGGACGCCACTAATCGCTCATCGAGGAACGATATGGGCCAGAAGATGAAAGAGATTTTTGACAAGCCACCAGGTACGCAAGTATCCCTTACGTTGGACTCATTCAACTTCTCTCAGGAGTTTGCGTTGCACCGCGACTTTCGATCGCGCTATGCGTCAACCCCCGCGCTTCGCCGCCGAGGTGTTGCCAGCGCAAGACAAAAACACTTTATTGGAAGAGTCTTTCACAAGTACGTTCAACCCTCTGGATAATAATGAGAAACGGTATTAAAGTAAATTTCGCACAACGCTTCAAGCCAGCCAGCATTGACTTCTCAGCGTTGGTCACAGGCTTTGATGCTGTAGCACAAAACGGCCTGATTAACATTGGCACGCGGCAGGGTTCCGACGCACTGGACGACTTGCGAGGTACCAGCCTGTTCTCTGCGGCCACCGTTGGCCAGCTTGTGGATGCTGGAGAGCGCGACCACGCCACCGCCCTTGCCGCCGAGCGCACCCGTTTTTTCCTCCGCAACCAGGAAGATATTGAGAACATTACAGACCCCGCAGAACAGATTAGTGAGGTTGGATTGGAAGTTTCTGAGGTTGACCTAATGCAGATTGTATTCAATGCTTACTTTATAAATATAAACGAAGAGGTGGTTGGATCCCCTCTGGTAGAAATCCTATGAACCTTGACCTTACAGCCTTAATCCCCAACAAAGACCAAATCGACAAGGACCGTCTAAACTCGGTGCAGACGCGTCTTGTTACCCTTCTTCGTGACCAGTACCCTGACATTGATGTCAGCCCAAACTCGGTATTTTATGATAACGTGCTCCGCCCTGCTGCCTACGTGTTGGCCGGGAGTGAGCAGGCTGTTGAGTGCGTGTTGGGTGACCTTGACCTGGCCAATATTGTGTCGGGGAACATTTGTGACTGCAACTTCGTCAAAGCCTACCTCAAAACACTCGGGGCCGGGGTGAACACCGAGATCCCATCGGTGGCAACCGTACGCCTAGCTTACAGCACCGACGTTGCACATACTGTACAGAACAGTGCTCGCTTTGTGTTCTCCGACATAGTGGTGCTCCGCCCGTTAACAGCACTGGCAGGTTCTATCTCGATTGTGCCTGTGGCCACAACTCAAGAAACAAAGACCAGCAACGTGTATCGTCTAAACCGTGCCGTAGATGGGACATACTTTGTCGACCTGCCTGTTTATGGTGCTACAGAGACTGAGCTAGACCTTATAGGCACCACGGGCACCACGGACGTCTCAGACGAAGACCTGGTGAGTGTGGCACTTGTGAGTCCTGTGGTGCCTTTCACTGAGCCAGAGCTTGTACAGGACTTGGCCAAACGTGCGCAAAAAGCCTTTCCTTCAGCATCACTCACAACACGCAGCAGCGCGGTGAGTTTCTTCACACACAAGTTCTCAAACCTGGCTGGGGCCAGTTCGGTCATGCCTGGTGACGCTGAGATGACACGTGGTGGTGCTAACCTCTTTGGTGTGCAACGTAACGCGGTTGATATCTTTCCCAAGGGCAAGAGCCTTGTGCGTAGTGCGCAGGCCGTGATCGCGTTGAGTAAGGATACTGACCGCACACGTTGGGTGGGCCGGATGAGCCTACCACACGTACCACTAAGACTAAGAAAATTTGAATCACCTGATGGTTCAGCCCTCACGGTACAAAAGATTGTGGGCGCGAGCACGTCAGACGCATTCCCAGGACTGAGCGGCGCATTCAGTCCTTACGAAGAGCTAGGTGTTGAGATCGCATTGGACGAGGGCGTGATTGATGCAGAGATTACTATAGAGAATACGCCCGATGTTTATACGGCCAAGGTGTTCGATGCGACTACGGGCGCAGGCACTGCCACCCTTAACGGGTATTACACAGGACACATCTTTTCAGGTAGTCCTACACAAAAGCTCTCGGTTACCGACAACGGAGACAACACATTCACATTAAGCAACGAGGTGACAGGCGAACAAGTTGATGGAATGACACTCTCTGGCAGCGATCTTAACCTGACATCGGGGGATGCTGTTTACCTAGTGGAGCGTTGGGTTGGTGATGCCATGACAATCACGATCGCGGGCACCGCCGGCGACAGTGTGATTCCAATTGCTTTTGATGCAGAACAAGGCCGTGTGATTGTGACCTATGATTATGACCCATTCATAAACGAAGCTACGCAACTGCTTGAGCACGATACACTTAAAGGTGCATTTGACATCGCTGTGCTCGCGGCAAGACCCCTTGTGTTTAGTAAGGTAAAGATCGAGTACCGTACAGAGTTTGGACGCTGGGTGGACACGGGGTTGGCCCTTACGTCTCTTGACAACTACGTGAATCAGTCAATCTATCCTGACAACTTTGAGGACAGCCGCCTGAGTGACATTCTCTTTTACTCCGGGGCGCGAGGGGTGAGGGCAATCACTAAGACTGGTGTGCTCTACGCCACACTCGCCACACACTATTCCACAGACCGTCTTGATGAGGCGATGAGCGCATCCACTTACTTAATTGGTGATGGTACCGATTACGACGCGTCTGTCACGCTTAACTGGGTTAATGAACCACTTGTCTCTGTTATCAACCTTGATAACACAGCAAAAGATTCGGTTCTGGGCCAACGTAATGTACAGTATCTTCTTGATAAGGAAGACATTACGCTTGTTGAACATCGCACCTAATGAGACTTCTTGAAACATCTGGCATCCGCGCAGACCTTGGGTCTTTCTGGTATGAGAGCGTATCAGAAGAATCTAAGGCCAAGCTTCGTCTGCTCTTAGAGTCTGTTACCAGCAGCACAGCCTATACGTCCATCCTTCACACCCTGCACCGTATCGTTGACAGCGATGAGGCTGTTGAGTTCGAGAACATCACGGTTATAGGACGTTGGGATGAAATCGAGTATGAGGGTAGTATATGGTACCGTGCGGGTATTACCACAGTCGCAAAACCAATGTTGCTCCGTGGGGGAGGCAAAGATTACGTGGTTGGTATTGACTTTGTGTATGACCCCAACACACGCGACATCCTGTTTTCAAAACGACCATCATTTGATTCTTTCTTGATTGCACGCGGCATTGCAGACGACGCAGGTCCAATGTTTCACTCAGTGTTGTTCAACCTCTCCACCAAATCGCGTTTGGGAAACGCCGAACACATTGCGAACTACCTACGCGGTGATCAGAACGTTGGAAGTTTAGAAGCTGCCATGCGTGCCATTATAGGCCTTCGTCGTGTGAACCGCGGTGGTAGACTCCTGGAACGTAAAGACCGTGACACGGAAACTGTTTACGTTTTTGACGATGAGATCGTTTCCGTACCTTACTCACACATCAAGTTTAAGGTAGGTTCGATCATTTTACCTGGTGTTTGGATTGGTAGTCACCTCTTGGTGCTAAGCCGTTATGACCGCACCACAGACTGGTACCGAAAGGTTCACACGTGGACTGACAATGGTTTAAACCTAAAACCAATACTTGGGTATGACCTTTACGCAAACGACACCGTAGGTAACGTGTCGGACGTTGGTGGTCAAGCGCAGTTCCCCCTGCAAGAGAACACAGCGGGTGACCTCGCGGCATTTTGGAACCGCGTCAGCCAGAATGAGACGCGCTATGGTGGTGGGGTTGAGACCAAGTACTCAATAGGGTCCGCGGTTAACCCAATGGACGTTTTGTTTCAAGACTTCTTGGACCATGGACTACTCGTTTATTTAGATGGTAAAGTAATAAAACCGCACGCAGTGTTTGCACTACAGAACTGGGTCAAGTGTAGCGCACCCTTTGGTTACCTACCAATTATTCGTGTGGACACAGCTGCAGGTGAAGTGAATTATGAACAGTACAACCCAACGGTGGAGGGTACGTATGACGCGAGCCTGTTCTACGAAGACTTTGGTTTACTTGTTTACAACGACGGCTTTTTGACCTACGATGGCTACCCATTAATTTTTAAAACAGACCTTGGTGAGTACGCCGTGGGTGTTTACGCCGAGGGCGATCAAATCAACAACATATCGTACTCAACACAGGAATTCAATGAAGGCGATGTAACCCTACTTTAACATGATTGGTACAATAAAACTCACACGATTTCTCAGTCAGCCTGAGAGCGAAGACATCTTTCCTAGGCACAACTGGCCACTTGTGATTCACGCAACAAGCACTGGAAACATGCCCAGTGCAGTATTTGTTTTTCAGAAGCTGACCAGTGCGCTTGACCCCTTGCAGTACGACCAGTTCACAAACGTTGCCAGCGCACATGATATTTTTGAAATCCCCAAGCAGCCCACCTCCAGCGTAGATGATGAAATGGACAGCCCGTTTTACCGTGCGAGTCAGGTTCGTCTGTTCCTGCGTAGTCCTGAAGAGGTTGATGAGATTTGGGGGAAGATCAAAGCAGACGTGATAGGGTTAACGCGTAACCTTGAAGCAGAGAACCGTCTCAAGGCTGTTGACATCACAGAGATAACTCCCCTGGACACTACACCAATCACCGTGCACGAAACAGTGGACACACTTGACCAAACGGACCAGGTGCTGCTTACACTCGACTACCGACCAGCCGGCATACCGGACGTGGACGGCTCGGACAACCAGACTATTCTCACGCCCGACGCCAACCTCACAGGGTGGCTACCTGTTTCAGAGGCACCAGGGGGCTGGTCGGTGCCCACGGACGCGAAGTTCTTTTACAATACCGCGCAGGACTCAACAGTGGCCACAGAGCTACCATTCCTACAGCCTGGCAACGTGCACCTGCTCTACATCAATGGCAGCAAGCTTACGCATGGATCATCCTACAAGATAACTTCCGAGGGAATCTTCTGGTTGAGCTTCACCCCTGTGGACACTACAGACTCATTAACGATCTTGGACGGACAGATTCTTTTGTCCCAAAATATCACTGGTAATGCACCATGGCCAATCGATTACGTTGACCGAGGATCCCCTGGTACTTCGATACCAGACTATGAACTACTTCTTTTCCGCACATAATTATGTTTGAATTACCTGGCATCATCAACCCTAACAAAACCGTTAACTTTGACATCCGTGTGCTTACGGACGAGCGTGGCGAGTTTGAAGTGGCAATTTCAGAACCCTTTCGCATCAACCAAGGCTTCCCGTCCGTTGAGGTTATTGTGAGCATGGACAATGGTGTAGAGGTTGAACGTATCCTTCATGACAAGGTTGGTATACTCGCGCAAAAGCGTGACGTTGGGAATGGCCTTGAACAAATCTTTTGGGGGAACCGTGCGCGCAACGCTGTGTGCGGATTCCTGTTCCGCCGTGGCACGTATAAACTACAAGCGTTTGTTGGCGGTAAGCAAACTGCATTACGTCAAATTGTTTCGCAATCTGATCCCGCACGTGATGACTGGCAGTCGTTCACTTACTCGGATAGGTTGCACGCACTGCCACTCTATGCTGACATGTGTGTTCCTAGTAGCACTTGACAAACAACGATGTAGTGGTATGACGGTACCATGCAGCAGGACCTTATCAAAAAGATTGTACGCCTTGTGCCCGCGTTTCGCGTAGTTAAAGACGCAGGCCAACGAGTACATAGAGAAAAAGAAGACGGAGTTGGCGCGCGGTTTTATACGCAGCACCCCACATGTCCAGATGAACGCCTTTATCTGACAGAGTATGATTATGTTGAGGCTGGTAAGAGTACAGGATTTTTCGCTGGCAACGCGTTTGATTACTTGGCCCTAATCGAGGGCTCTCTCCCACGAGCGATTGATGTATTCTTTGAACGCTACAGAGATAAGATTCACACAATCACCGCCTACGAGGAGGGACTGATACGTGACGTGCTCACACGCAACGCCGAGCGCACACGCCGCGGCTACAACTTTTTAAACAAGCTGTCTATAAACTATCAGAATAGTAGTGCGTTCCATGATGTGTTGAGTTGGCAGCGTGGCAAGCACATGAACCCGTTGTTCCTTACACACTGGGTTTACCCTGCCCTCCCCGCGCAGGTGTTAGAGTTCCTTGAATCTATGTTCGACAGTGAGGCCGACCACCCATTTGAAATTGACCCCACTCACAACTACTTGGTCATACCCTACTACAACACGTGGAGTAATATCTCACACATTGTGTTTGAACAGCCCACAGAGGGACGCCGTTACCGTGTAGACTTAAACCCTTGTCGTGTGGCATGGGCCGGCCTACATGGTAGTCCTCACTTCCGTCCAACGCGTGCAAGTATGTTTTACAACACACCGCGAGAGGCCATGATCATGCAATCGCATTACCGTGACCGTTTGGATGATTCCCTTTGTTTACATACCGACATCAGTAGGGACTTTGTTGACGCTAATACTGTTCGATTTATGAGGGGTGTTGTGTTGGCCGACAAGAAAACCAATTTCACCGTGTGCGCACGTTTGGCTGATTGCGTCGACCAGCTTCATGTTCAGCGCTTTGACCAGTTTGCGGCACAAGGTGAACCTGTTTCATGGGCTCGCTACCTGGCAGAGGAGCTCCACACCATTACTAACGAAGACGGGGAAAATTCTCCTCGTGCACGAGCGCTACTAAGCAACGTTGAAATAAATAGTGAATTGAGGGTCGAGCTTGAGTCGGAGTTGGTCCTCATTGGTAGCAGCGCGTCCACACGTGAACTTATTTCAAATTGGTCGGGCGGTGACACGTACCGCTTTCGTACAAGTACCGTTGAGGAAACAAAGCACGGTTACCTTGTGAGCTACCCAAACCGCGCTGACGAAACACTCGTCAGCAACTTTACCATAGATGTTGAGCGGAACGTGGTAATGGCAGACACAGGACAAGTTCTAATGACAGGCACCGTACGCATGGGCGATGTTGGCTTTCCATTTGAGATGGATCGAAAACAATGCGCTACACCGCGCAGTATTGAAGAGAGTGTGTTGGCCTCATTTAATCGTTGGCTCCGTAGTGACCAGAGAAACTCGCGTGACCAACGCGTGCCGGTTATTACTGTGCCAGATCAGGCCCGCGTATTGTCAGGCGTGCTCGGACAAAAGTGCGCGAACGTACCGTTTGATGAGGGTTATAGCGCACTTGGTTGGGCGCGCGAGGACATCTTTATTGCGCCCTTCTGGATGCGACAGGAACTTAAGTTGACCGAGGGCCGTAGCCCTGTGGTGACCGAGGGTTTTAATTTCGCGACCCACTACAGGTACGCAGCATTCCCACAACAACTGAGTCCGCGTGTCACAGAAATAGACTTTCTCTCCTACGAGGCTCGTAACCTTCTTCGTACGCTTATTGTATGGATGGTACGCGGTTCGTTGGGCTACGACACCGTGCCGGAGCGCATACAGGACGGGGCCTCGGCGCGCAACATGCTCAAGGCAGTTTGTAGTGTGTTCGGGCAGGTCAGCCCATTACTATTAAACCCGAGCGCGCGCAAGAACCGCCCTGAAAAGTTGATGCGTGGATTGTCCCGCCTTCCACTCTACGCAAACAGCAACAACCCTGAGGTGCTCGGTGCACTCTCTTACCCCATGTGGATCCTAGGCGATACAGGCGTTCAAATTGACAACTCAATGAATCATATTGAATTACACATGCTTACCAATACCACCTATCATTTGGTCAACCGTGTGATTGACTGGATAGCCACCGGTGGGGCCAGTGGTGTTATTGCGTTTAAGACCAGTACCGCAGACCAACAACAAGAGGCCGAAAAGATTCTCAAACGGATGCGCGAGAGCTTTGGTGAGGACCCTGTGGTTGATGCAATTCTGGGCACACCGCCATGCGCCCGTTGGATGCAGGTTCTGAGTGGCGAGTTTGATTCCCAGGTTACCCACCTTGTAAACTTCGATCTTGAGTCTGGAATGTATGTGATGGGCAAGCGTCAACGTGGTGCTAGGTTTAAACTACCACACACCAACCCCGAGCTGATTGCAGAGATCGCTGAGTCGGGTTACGAGGTTGAAGAACGTGAAGGAAAGTTTTGGGTCCCCCGCGAGTTTATGGAACACCAGATTGAGCATGCCAGAAAAGAGCCGTTGAAGTTCTCGCTCTACGGCTCACGAAAGATAATTGAAGTGCCGAAAAAGTCAGCCCTAAAAGCACAAATACATTAAGCAAAAAACGGCCTTTTTGTGTTATATATATTTAGAGGATGCATACTACATCCTACACCTTTATGTTAAAATTAACAATGAGTGTAGCACTAATTATAGTGCTACTTAGTCACCCGATTGGGTGGCTCATACTGGCCGCCTGGGCGTTTAACAGCATGTCCCAGGTGCCAGCAAAGTCAGCGTAAGCTGGCTTTTTCTTTACGTATAAGCTCGTAGAAGCTTATACGGCCTAAAGAGGGTTGGACCTCTAAACAAAAAACCCAAAAACAAAATGGCGGGAATAAGCAAAGCAAAGGGCCGACGGTCCAATAACAAAAAAAATAAGGAGGCTTATAAAAACAATAAGCCGAAAGCAGCAACAAAACGCGAGAAGCGCCTAACGGCGTATATCGCAAATGAGGGTCGATGCCCTGGAGTTACTGAGGCGCACACGCGTCGCCTCAGTCAGCTTGAAGCTGGCATCGAAGACACAGACCGAAAGGTCCGTGTTGAGGCGAAAGTCGCGGCACGCAACAAAAACCCAAATGCAGGCAAAAACCCAAGAGGGGTAGAGCTTGCAGAGGCAAAATTGGTACGACTCAAAAAGTCGGGCCTCACAAAAGGATAGTATGGCTAACATAAATACAAAACGAGCCCGGACCAAAACCGGGTATGGTGTTAAAACAGGGGAACCTGTTAACACCTCAGCCCGCCGCGCGGAGAACGGCAAAAAAAGATGGGTGGGTGCAAGCCCTCCCAGAAAACAAAAGCCCGTAAGGGCTAGCAAAGGGGGTAAACAATGAGTAAATTCATTGTAAACCCTCAGTCAAGAGTTACCTTCGAAATGTATGTGACCGAACGTAATGTTCGGTCTATGCCTTGTCGAACAATTGTTGGAGTTGGTGTGCCCAACAACCTCCGATTCGAAGGTAAGCCCATCAACCCCCAGCGCCAAGACGTACCCAGGAAGACAACGTCTGGCCCAGGCTCATTCCGAGTCTGGCTCATCACCGCCCACTTCAACCAGCACAAAGGATGTTATGAAATAACATACATCCAAACGAAGCGGGATGAAGTGGAAATTGACGCCAACTGGCGTCAAACGCTTCACACCATCGGCTGGCTGGCTGAGGGTGTGAACAAACGTATCGAAAAAGCACTAGGCTTTAGGCTAAGGCCGAATCCAGTTGTGAGCGAGCACGTAACGCGAGCACGTAAAACGGGCTTAGCAACCCGCTGCCTTATGGCTAGTGCAGTGCGGTATCACCTAAACAATGGTGCCACGCAGGACGAGGCAGTTCGTCTTGTTATCACACGTGCCCCCCGTCAAAAGGGGTACGAAGGCAAAAAGAAAAACTTCCGTCCGAACCAGGGACGGAATAAAGGTAAACACTCAACCCACAAGTCCCGCAAAGGACTTAATAAACCCTTTGCAGCATTGAATGTTTAAAAAGAAAAAAACATCAGTCCACGCGACGTGCACTCGCGTGGACCCTGAAAACGAAAACGGGCTAAGCGTGTCCGGGTTCATTAACGACGTTCACCTGGAAAATATCCCGGTGGAACACGATAGTGAAATGCCGTATTGCGGATGCGACCTTGTTGTCACCATTCACCCGGATGGTGCCAAAACAGCAAGGTTCGTCCTTGAAGAAAAAATAAGCTGGGATGCTCTGTACGAAGATGCATCACCAGCAGTCGCAACTGATTAAACCCCTCGGGAGGGCGTCTAAACAGGCGCCCTCCCGGCCAACCCACGTGCGTGGTTACTTTGCTTTGACTTGACAACCAAACAATAACCACGCACAGTATCTTTTTGTTCTTTGTAAATTTCGGGGGTGTACCAGGATTCGACTGCATGTTGAAGCTTTCCCTTGGCACGTAGGATTGAGCAGATCCGTATAAAGCTCGGTAACCATTATAAATGGCGAAGAAGAAAGCAACATCGTTGAGTTCTCAGCTTTTGCTCGTGCACAAAATGCACCTGCACTTGCTGCGGCGTAAGCCCCTCAGCGTACAGGTCTCACGACTTGGCCAAAAATCCTGCAGCGTTCAAAGATGCAGGATGAGGTTCGAAACTACATGAACTCGGGAACATGCGAAAGACGGTAACACCGTGTTCCTTAAACAACCAGTTATCTGCTACTCAAGTCCGGCGTTTGTTGCGGACTTGAGTCTAAGACTTACAGCAAACTAAACGTGCTATAACAGGGGATTGAGAAGGCATGTAGGACGCGGGTTCGATCAACGGTCGACCTTGCTGGTGACAGCAAGTGCAAAAGTGGGTGAATTGAAAGCATAGATTTTTCTATGTCTGGGAACCGTACTTGTGATGACGCAAGCGGCAATCAGCAGCCAAGCTTCGGGTACACCCGAAGAAGGTTCAGAGACTACTGGAGGGATATAGTTCCCTTAATTACCAGTTTTAGCGCCCACGAACTCAGATGTAATTTTCAGAAACTCTACGGTTTCTTCTTTGGAGTATTTATTCTTCATCCAATTGATAGCGCGTGACACAAACTCTACGTTTGTTTTCGTGTAACCTTTGGAGGGATTGATACGATCTAAAGAAGCATATTTGTAGAATCTTTCTGAACCAAGTTTATGACCTTCGGGAAGTATCAGCTGAATGCCAGAATATGGACAAGTTCTGTTCTGGCGTTCCCATACTTCTTCGAGGTCTTCCATTTTTAATTCAATGTTTTTTTGATTCTTACGTTTCGTAGACATTATTTTAAAGATGTACTTAAACTTGGATGACTCAACACGACGATTTTTCGCGTGCTTTGAAATGTCATAATCACTTCGATTATCAATTATACGCTGCGTAGTCTCAGGACTACAACCATAGCAATGTAGCGCACAGTAGAACTTGTCTTTTCCAAGACGTAGTTTTCTGTTGTACTCTTTCTTTGGTTTGGAAAATTTGGTTCCACACGTATGACAGGTTAATTCGACTGAGTTCATGATATAGTCCAGTACCTTAGGAAACTAGGGTGGAGCTGTCAAGCTCTAACAACTGTCCCGCCACCTCCACCATCTAACCCAGGACAAGTCGCCAGGCACTGTCCACCCGATTGGTTACACCCCACCACTTTACCTTGGCTTTGAGAAAAGCCTTGGGGTGTGACCAAACACTTTGCGGTTCACCGCATATATCGTCAATTAATTAGGACCCCTGTCGAGTAGTCGCGGCAGGGGTCCGTAATTGCGCTCCTTTTTAACTATCAAATCTACCTCAAATTTTGGGGTTGCATCGCGTCCCTTTAGACGCATACTTTCAAAATAAACATGGACTACAGAACCGATAATAACCCAAGAGGTATCAACTTTCTAGTCTCTCGCCTTGGTGATGATAAGCCCGGCTACCTCACTGCGAAACAAGCAGAGGAAGAAGTCGAGCCAACAAAGTTCGCGCTAGAGACACGCAAAGAATACCCATATACGACACCCCGCGAAACTTGGATGTCGTATGCATACCTTAAAACAGCGAACACTAAACTGGCGACCGGCACCGAGGAGTTTGTTGACCGGCGCTTACGTCTGGCGTCGGCTCGTTTTGGAATTGATGATGACCTCGTTGAAGTTGACGCATTGGTTGCAGAGTTCAAAAAAGAAGCAGCTGCTTCACAACCAATGCGTAAGTACGCGTTAACAATTGAGCGCGGTGAGGAATCACATAACATGTACCCTGTTAACTCCAAGGCAGAATTACGCAACAGCATGTCCCACATTCAAAACGCAGACGCACTCCCCATTGAATGGATGAAGCAGGCCTGCGTTGCACTTGTGGACAAGGCTGAGGAAATGGGCGTATCACGCAATGAGATCCCTGAAAAAGTTTTACAGTTGGGTGTACGCCGTGAACCAAACTTTGAGAAGGCTGCCATGGTTGCTCGTAACCGTGGCATGTTCGTCAAGGACAGGGAGATCGTTGAACTCTACAAGGAGATTGTAAAGAGTGCAGCCGCCGACGACGAGAGTCAGATCAACCGCTACATCGAACTCTGGACAGACCTTGACCGCGCCGAGGGCATCAAATCTTATGGTAAGGGTATTGCGGACCCTTACACCGCTTTCCTCTCTGGTGAAGAGTCCGTATACATTGACAAGATTGCCAGCGAGAACGTATTCCTTATGAACACTCTAATACCCACAGAGGCATTCTTGAACACCAAGCAGTTTGTGCACGAAAAGTTCAGCAAAAAGGCCGCAGAGAATATCATATCATGGATCGATGAACACGGCCATGATGGAGTTGCATTGAGCCGCAAGCTCAATGAACTGCCACTTGATTCGCAACGTGACCTGGCGCAGCTGCTGGTTAAACGGGCGTAACAATGATTGAAGGCACACTAACCAAAGCAGACCGCAAGGAAGTATATCGCTTGTTATCCGACTCGGACACACACGCAATTGTAGTGCTTACCATCTGTCTCTCTCAGTACTCAGATTACTTTGAAATGGACCCGTTGGAGATTTATGCACGCTTGAGCGACGATTTCTCCGTAACGATGCCTGAGGCCCTGGAGAATCGCTTGCAGGCTATTACCACTGCCATGACTACCAATCTCTTTGAAACGGACCCCAGCGTCTACGATTCGGTCGTAAAGGCCATTTCTGATGGTGACCCCGATCTGGAGTACGGCGCGTCAGACACAACAGTGGATGAATTGATGTGGGCAGAGTATCAGATCAAGCTCGCCAAGAACGAAGAATTACAATTTAGTCCCGCCGTTGAGGTGGTACGTAAGGTACTCGCACAAGACGAGGACAACATCGAAGAAGTCGATGACATTGCAGAAACTCTTGAAGAGCATAGAGCTAAGCTACTAGCTGATCTACAAGCAGTGGGCTTTGAAGTTGAACGAGTCCCTGAATTTTAAGCGACCTACACGCGTAGGCGCGTCAACATCCCTCAACCGGGATATATAGTTCCACGGCTTTAAGGCCGCTGCAACAGCTTTGTATTATTTTAACAATTAGCACGAAGCATAGCAAACGGAAACAATAAACAATATTATGATAAACAGATTTTCAAAATTAGACAGTACCCAAATAGAACGTAAAACATGGGAAGAATTTAGAGACGCCAAACTTTTATGGTGGATAAACAAATCACTACAACTATTTGGGTGGTCAATCATCGTTAATCTAAATGAAGACGGAACAATCTCGGAGTGCTACCCTGCACGGGTTGGATTTCGTGGATTCACGGAAGAAAATGATGACGATGGATTCGTTGGGTTGACCCAATATCTCGCGGAAAACTCCGAAAAGCTGACTAAAGATATAGCACCTTTAATTAAGGACGTGTGAAAAATAATGCCAAATTATAAAATAACATATATATCAGAGAATGAGGTAAGATCAAGATCGGTAATAGATACATCTCCAGATTATGACGCAGCAGTCAGAGTTGCTGCCAACTTTAAAGATGCAAAAATCATAAGCATCGTAGAGCTAAAAATTTCCTGTACAAAATACCTCCTATGGCTGACAAATAAAAACACTGCTGGAATGATGCAGGAAATCGTTAATGAAATGTATTTTGAAGATGGGGAATACCTGGAGGCTAAGGATGTATCCGGAGGGGATATGGTAGAGCTACTCTTCCAGGTGTTATCAGAGTATAACGCATCGATAGAAGACTACATCAGAGAGTCAGAACAACTCGATAAGCTTGGAATTAATAACGAGGAGGCATCTGGGATAGACAGTGGTCTCGAGAAGTCTTAGGTAGGAACGTTGTTATAATCAACGAAGCCTACACGAGTAAGACCGCAAATTTGACTGGCGAGATAGTCAATAACCTAGGCGGACGAAAGACCATCACCTCTGGTGGTGTGAAACTCGACCGCGACATAAACGCGGCTTTAGGAATACTCTTAAAGCCATTGGTGGATCACCCGGTTGCGGTTTACCGCAATTGCAATTGTTAACATAATATAACATAAAATGAACCTGAGAACAGATAATATTGAGAACGTAGGGCAATCAAAGAATGACCCTACTGCAGTAACACAGGTTTCGGTACAGCTACACAGAGCCGATGAGTTGGCAGCAACGTATGAGGATATCGTCGCTATGATGATTTCTGCATTAACTGCACACGAGAAACGTATCAGCTCCATTGTGAACTATAAGGAGAAACCCGTTGCTATCGAGAATGGAAACTTGAAAAAAGTAGGATCAGAAACAGAAAAGCTTGTCGACCTTGCAAAATGTTTGCAGGAGAAAAACAACAGGATGAACTATCAAAATGAACAGCTAAAAGAGTTAGTTTTTAACTTAAAACTTATGACAGAACAAATCGAATTATGAAAGAGTTCAAAATCAGTATGAGTATTTCCGGCGACATAGAAGCCACCGTGAAACTGGATGGAGAAGAGTTGACCCCCGAAGAGTTCGTAGAACTCTTTCGACACTCTCTAGTATCCTTACCCCTGGTGGAGGGAGAGGATGTAAAAGACTACAGGGAGGGTAAAAATGAGACTATAGGGAGGGTCACCCATATAATTGATACCACAGAAAACTGTGAGATAGACCTATCCCCCGAAGAGGGTTAATAATTAGGACAGTGCGCAGCGCCATCTTTCGAGCAACACGCCTCGAAAGATGGCGCTATTTATTACGATCCGTAAGTGGATATTGATAAGTTTTAACCTTATCCTACACTTTTAAATAAATCACTTATAGTCACTAAAACACTATGCAAAATAAATTCAAATTACCATTAAAGAATGCCGCGACGCATATGCGGGTGGATTAATTTAGATTGCCTACCCACTAATCACATCAACACCATCCGGACGAATGCGAGCACTGGCCCCAGTTGGGCCTGAGATGCGCTCGAGCACAGCATCACGAACAGCCTCGTCCTCAAAGGCAGTCTCTCCAATAACAAGCTTGGCAAGCTGAATAGCAAAGTTAACGGCGTGCAACGCGTCATCAGGTCGAGCCCCATGGCGTCGGTACGTGATGTTACCGGCGTCCGTGGGTGAGCGAATCATGTTGGTAAACTGAGTCATAAATTCACACGACTCGTTCCAATTAAAACAACGAATACGACCGTTCTTTAGCTCGTTGAACAAACTTGTGATAGAGTCAGTCTTGTTCAGGCTAAGCTGATTGTAAAGGTGTGCGTTCGTGCTCTCGCCTGTAAAGACCGAGTTGGGTCCAGTGTAATTATAAATTACATGGCGGTGTGGGTTGACGTGCTCGCGAATCAGCATGTTATAAAAACCACCTACACCAAAGTCACTTGCTATTGAGTGTCCGTTGTAACGCTTGTGTAAGTCACAGATACCCCCTGCAATATGGCCATACTTCATGCCGGAGTACTGATCAAAGTGAATAATCTCAAAGTTCCAATCCTTGGTCACCCCAATTAAGGCGTGTACCGTGTAGGATTGCTTGAGCTTGTGTGCAGGAATGTAATCACTACCACCCCAGTCACAACCACTAATAACGTAACGGTAACCCCCAGCCTTGGCCTTCTTCAATAGCGCGGCCCGTGGACCTAGATCGCTTACAGCCTCCAGCTCTTTCACGGTAATTTCTCGGGCACCTTCCTGTGTGGCAATCCCGAGCACCTCCTCGTAAAACTCCTTTTTATCTTTTTTCAAAGACTGCTGATAAATTGGCCACCACTTTTCCGCACGCTCGGTGTTCTCTGGAACAATAATCTTTGGGACATGAAGACCTATACGACCTGCATTCAACATATTGATGCTCTGATGATCCCACTGGCCTTTACGAACGTCCAAAGGCTTACCGCACTTCACACAGCACACACCCTTAGGTTGAATCATCTCCATAACATTATGTTCCAACGTGGGATAGTTATCGTGGTTACAGCCCTCACACCTCATACGCCACAAAGAACGCGACGTTGTCTCGTACGTGGTCTCCAACGCAGAGTCTATAGTTTTACTGGTACCGGTCTTGGTAATCATGGGCATAGGACTTTGTGTGATAACCTCCTCTACTTCTAACTCAAGCGATGGATCGAAGTCCTGGTACTCGTCGTAGTTCAACCAGTCCATAGAGTTACCACGAACCTTGTCGGCGTTGGTAAGAACGTAAACCATCTTGAGGACGCTTTGATTCGGCCACTCCTTGTAAAAAAGGTTTTGGCGGTAGTTCTTGTGTTCTGAGTTAAACCTGTATGCTTGCGACACTTCCTTGTACTTGTCACCTAGCGTTTTCAACTGTTCAATGCGGGGTGTGATCAACATGCTTCGCAACCCATTGAACAGCTGCAAAGACAGGATATCGCGAATAGCCAGACACGTACTCTTAATAATCTGACGCGACCCTTTGATACACAAAACACTTTCACGACCAAATGTTAAGTTAAACATTGCGTACGCGTACGGGAAGTTCCTTAGTGAGAACGCATCGGTACGCGGATAGCGTGGAAAATAAAAACTCAACAACGGGGTTAGATTGAAGTTAGTAAACCGCAGTAAATCCATGATGGCTGCATCCAATTGCTTTTTGTACTTTGGATTGGCCCGTGCTGATTCCGCAAGTTTTGCGCACTTTACTGCGCGATCATTGAGCCCCTGTTGAAACTTCGTGTCCTTCCTCAAGGCTAACTCATAATCAAAAAAAGTATTTGTGTTGTCCATACGTATAGTGTTAGGCTTATACGATGAAGAATAGAAGTGTCAACAGTTATCGTATCACACGTGACGGAGTAACAAGAGTCCCTAACAGATTTCCTGTTAACCGTTTGCGCAATATATCTTGGTTCAAAATATGGCCAAAAAAGACTAAACAATAAATATGCCCGTAAAAAAAACTACATCCAAGACGGCAAAAACAAAGGAACCGACAGCGAAGCGTGTAGCAACAGGCATCGGAGAACATGACCTTGTTCTAGATTGCTCGCTAACGCTCAAGACTAAGTACGGTGACCCAGTGAAAGTTGAGTGCACAATACCGTTTAACAATGCACTGGTTCCCGCATTTATTCCGGACACACAACAGGCTGTACAACAAATGGTTGAGACAGTCATACGCGACAGGTTCCTGTTGCAGTCACGCCACTTCTTCAATAACAAACGGGAAGAGAGTCTACCAAAAGTAGACGCGCAGCCCTTGCTTAAAGACCGTGGCAACAAACAACCAAAGATGAGCGACACATCCCAGCTGGCAAACTCGTCATTTGATTTCGAAGAAGAAACCCAATAATAGGAATTATGCCTAAAAATCAAAAACAATCGAAACAACCGAAATTAACACAACCCGTATTACCCCCTACTCAGCCACCTCTTACACATCCAAATACTGATGGTATGTCCGAGTTGGTTGAACACGTATTAGCACCACTAGGTGGGGCTGGCACAGACACGCGTAAAAATTTGAAGTCGCAGGACGCCGCAACAAACGTTGGTACAAGCTATGAAAGTGCTTCAAGAAAAGGTTGTAGGTGGGCCCATAACGAAGATGCTTTTATTAAGAAGAATGCTTCGCTACTCACTGCTAATGAAATTGGTGCTGTTTTAAAGCGCACCGATAACGCTGTGTTAAAACACGCGGCAAAACTTGGTGTGACTATGGCCAAGTACCACCGTGCACACTTCAAACTTAAACGCTACAAGAACAAGGAATTACCACTCCAATTCACCGACAAACCACTCCCTGATGGTATCAACTGAAACTAATAAACCCAAAACAAAGACGGCACTTGAAGTAGGTGACGGCGGGCTACAATCAGAAATTGGCAACTACGAGTATTTTGTGATCAGCGACGGCAGCGGGCACCCCAAGCAAAAGGTGGGTGGTTGTAGCGCGCTGATTATTGATCAGGAACTTAACGTACACCCGCTCGTGATTGCTCACAGTCACACCACGGTCACGCGTATGGAGTTTACTGGGCTACTCGAGAGCCTGGCACTGATTCAGAACATGCCAGACTTTTATCCGGGTTGTCGCGTGCTCTGGTTCTGCGACCATCAAAGTATGGTGGAAATGGTAAACGATCGAATGAAGGCTACGGCCAATGAAGACCTTTGGGTCTTGTTCGATTACTACTGCATGAAGCTGAACGTGGTGGCCAAACACCTGCCGAGGGATAACAAAAACCTGTGGCACAACCTTGCCGACTTACACGCATCTACTGCACGAGAGGTCCTGTTGGATTACTTGTGCAGCCACACAAACTTTCCAGTCAAATACGAACAGGAAGCATAATGGAACCAACAATTATATACACAAGTGACTGGCACCTCGGAAAACGCCAGTATGGATTAAAGCACCGCGAACAAGACCGCTACAAAGCGGCTTGGCACGTTCTCAAAAAGGCTGTACAAACAGGGGCCGTAGCCGTGTTAAACGGCGGGGATATCTTGGACGTTACGCGTCCTACTTCGCGTGCTGTGAATGAACTGCGTAAGATGCACAAATACTTGCGCGAGAATGGATTACCAATGTACCTTGTACAAGGTAACCATGATAAAACATCACCGCCATGGTTTGACTTGTTCCTTGAAGACGAGCCAAAACAAACCAGCGGACTGGTCCTGCTTGAACAGGAAAAGGTTAACATCCCTGGAACTGGTCTCTCTGTTTACGGTGTTCCCGAAATGCCGGTAGACAAACTGGTTGAGCACCTTGAGTCCGATGAGGCTCCGTGTGCCAACATTCTTCTCACCCACGTTATGGTGCGTGATTGGATTGGTTTTAAGTCGCCCAGTGCGCTTGAGCTGAAAGACTTGCCCGACGGTAAGTATCAACAAGCCGTAATTGGTGATGTACACAAGACAGAGATGTGTCGTATTGGTAAGACAATGTGTATCTCTCCAGGAAGTATCGAGCTTGGTGCACGAGATGAGCAGGTAACCAAGTATTACATCCAGGTAGATGTAAAGACTCTCAAGCTTGAGTCCAAAACAATACCGACACGCCCCGTGGTCTTTGTTCAAATCCTCAATGAGGACGAAATGAAGGAAGGTATGGATGCTATCAGCAATGCTGATGCAGTCGAGGCTTTGATCTACCTGACCTACGACCCGTCCATCGACGGTATTGTAAACCGGGTAATGAGCAAGAAGACCAAGCCAGGCACCATCATCGACATGAAAACTGAGGTTTCTGAAGAACAACTACATGACGGTGATTTTGAAAGTGACAGTGACGAACTGCGTTCGTTCGCATCGTTCGCCCCTGAGTTCACAGAGGATGATGCTGTTATCTCCGCGTTCAACAAAGTAATCAGTACCGACAACGCAATGGATGACATTGTGGAAGAGCTGGTAGCGGACCTAGCTAAATAGCTTAACAATGTTACGATGCGAGCATGTGTTATATCCAGACATTTGGATAGAACGGCCGCGTTATATAGTAATACTGACGCGGCCAGACGGTCGTGAACAACGTTACGGTTACGACACACTTGGGCCATACGCCCTCGAAACCGCAATATTAAATAGAATAGCTGATCTTTATGAGTTGGAGTTTCTGGACTATCCAAATTGGGATCCGACGATCCCTGTTGAGATTGTTCATAAAATAGAAACACCAATTGCATGGAAGACAGATCTAAATGGTGTACGCGCAGCGATCGCCGACAAAATCAAAAAACAAAGTAAAATTAATTCTTATGCCTATTACAATCATGAACAAGCCTCTCCCGAAGAGCAATAAAACACCGAATAAGCTTAGTGCTGCACCTGATCAGGCGCGTGACCTTCCAAAGGCCCCAGCATACTTCTTTGCGCAAAAGAACGTGTACGCACGAAAAGGACAGTTAGTTGTGCGGTTGCACAAAGATGGGTACTTCCGGCGTCATAAAAATTTGCCAATTCTCCGCTGCACTCCGCTCGGACCAACACGCGTTGCCGATAGCGACCGCAACGAAATCCGTCGTGGCCTATTCTGCAAACCTGTAAGCTGATATGCGAATCACACGAATAAAAATTGAAAACTTCGGCCCGCACGAAAAAATTGATTGGGAAATCGGCGCGGGTGTTGTTGGTGTGGTTGGAGAAAACGGTAAGGGTAAGACACACATTCTGCTTGCCTTAGAATTCGCCATGACTGGTGACTTACCTGGAAACCGAAAGATCTACATACGTCATGGATCAAAGAAAAGTTCTGTGGAAGTCTGGTTTGAACAGAACAACATTAGGGGGCGTATCAAACGCAATCTGGGCTCCTCCGTCCGGGAGCTGGATTGGGATGGTAACAGTTACACCGCTCTCGCCGAAGTCGATGAGATGTTCGGTCAGATTTTAGGGGCTCGCAAAGAGAGTTTCAAGAACTCTTCGTTCATCCGTCAGGGTGAGCTCAAGAATGTTCTTGATGGTACGGAGACGCAACGTCGTAACATCCTGATCAAGCTACTCAGCCTGGGGTTTGTTGAAAGACGCCGCTCACAACTGGATTCAAAGATCACAATGTATGCTCAGAACAATTTGGATGAGAGTGTTTACGGCAGACGTGATCAGTTGAGAGAACAGATGGAAACTACCACGACAGAGGTCGGGGAAATCCAGAGTAAGATTGACGATATGGCTGTGTATGAGCCTGACATCTCTTCTGTTCAGACATATCTCGGACAACGCAAAGCCCTTGAGGAAGAGAAACAAAACCTCGCTACCGTTGACCACCAGATAAAGACGCAATACAATCCAAAGCAGATTGAGGATTATGAGGAAACGGTGGAACAGATATCCAAGCTTGAGGCTGAGCTGACGCAAGCCAACCTGCAGGCACGGAAGCATGCTGATAACAAACAGATTGTTACACGCTCCCAGGTAACCCAACAAGAGATAAATCGTATCGCTGCGGGACTAAAGGTTGATCGAGTTCTCCTGGAAACCTATACTCAACAGTTCAAGGTCTTAACCGGTAGTGACGATGTGGACAAAGCACCCCGTACGCTTACAACCATGGAGGATGATTTGCGAAAGCGTGAGGCTTGGCTGAACTGCGACAAATCTGTTAAGCTGCTTGGGCGCGAACTGGAAGAGACTAACGAAGGGTTAAAGACCTGCCCTCCTGAGGCCCTACAAAAGATGGCTGCCCGTCTCCAAGTGCTTGCCCCGCTGGTAACATCTTCACGGGTAACCATGAGTATCCTCAAGCAGGGCTACAATGCGCTGAAGGATGCCAGCAAAGGTGAGTGCACAGGTGACATGGTTACATGCACAAAGTGCTCTTTAAAGGTCATCCCAAAGGAAATGCTCACAGCAGAGGCTTTAGAGAGTGCACGGAAAGCTGCTGAGGATGAAGAGCAGAAGTACAATGATCTGCACAATGAAGAGTTGGGGCTTGTAAAAGAAGAGGCAAGCTTAACAAGCAGACGACAAAAACTGCTTAACAAACAGGAACAAAACAAACAAGAGATTGAACGTGTTGAAGACGACATGCGCGGTCTCCTGGTTGGCAGTGTATCGCAGGAGGCAGTTGACAATATAAAGTCCAACATTGAGAGCACCAAGAGTGTAATCTCAATGCTCTCTAAGCAAATTACGTTGATTCAAGTGGCAGAGGAAAACAAGAAGCGTTCCGAGGTAGAGCTTGCAGCCACGCAACTTCCTGAAGACGTAGACCTTGCCACAATTACTGAGCAGCTTGAGGCCGCAAAGAAAGAAGTTGACCAGCTTGATAACCAGCTTGAAGAGCTTCGTGAAAAACGCAAAAAAACCGCGGAAGTTTATCTCGCGCGTGAAAAGGCTTTAGAACGTAAACGGTATTTAGCTGAGGATCGTATACCTGCCTTGGAACTGGCAGTTGGTAAGTTTGAACCAAGTGACAATGTCCAGAAACTACTGGGCACTATGAATACCAACGATTTCCAGGTTATATATGACACAATGGTCGACGCACATCAGGAATACTTGACCACAAAGAACACACTACAGAACCTTCAAAAGTCTCTCGTAAGCCTGCAACGTCAGGTATTAGATGTAAACAAAGCCATCGATTCCCAAGAGCGACACAAGAAGGTGTTGGACAAGCTGAAAGAGTTGCGAAAGCTTCTTGAAGCTGATGGTGTTCTTAAGTCGTATTTGAGTTACCGATTCAGATACTTGCACAATACTGTGAGCAAAAACCTAAACTTTTTGGATGCTAATTTCGTTATCCGTCCATGCAGGGACGCGTTGAGCTATGAGTTCCTACGTTCCGACGATGCTGATGATGCCTGGCTTGACATTACAAGGTTGAGCGGCGGCCAAAAAGTAAAACTGAGCACAGCGTTCCTAATAAGTGTTCAGGAAACAATATGTAAAGACGTGAACTTTCTTGTTCTCGACGAACCAAGCACCCACTTGGATGAGCCCAGTGTGAATGCACTAGGCGCTCTCTTTACATCCCTTGCAACACGCATGGACAATGGTAACGGTCAGATTTGGATTGTCGACCATCACTTTAGTCTACGAAGCGCGTGTTCTGCAAACTTCCAACTCGGAAGCAACGACAACGAAACCGAATGAATCTTAAAAATGCACTAACATTAACTAAACCTATTTTGGGCTGTAAGGTGGTCCAAGGCCGTCCGCGACAATTGTTGCGTGATGACCTTGGGCAACCCGCCCTGGTAAGCCCCGTCTGGCACGATCACTTTACGCTCGCTGCTAGCGCCCTTGATATCCGTTACAGGAATGACATGATTGTTTTTCCAAAAGGTTACAAGGCTAACAAGTTTGAGGAGTTTGTTCGCTCCTACAACAAGTTCCAAAAGGAACGGTTCGAATGCATACCCGCAGGAGCCACTATTGAGTTTGAAGTGATGCTCCTCGATGATCGCTTAGCACCAACAGACTACGCCAAGATATTAGCCGTTGTCGGAGAACGGTTGGGCCTTTCCCAGTTTGGGAACAAGTTTGGCTTTGGTCGATTTGATATCAACTATATAAAACGAACAAAGTTAAGCGTGGATTTGAATTTTGAGCTCGATGTCTAAGCAGAAAAGCCCAGAAGAATATATCATAACTGGTGTAGAGTGTGTTTGGCCGGACCCCGACAGCATGAATAGGTTTGGGGATAAAGCACAAAAAATTATTGTACCTTTCCTAAACTATATTCACAACGAAGGATACTACTACGCCCGTGATACAAAACTCGAAAACGAATCACTATTGCTGGAAAAAGCCGCAAGAGACATGACACGGCAACATGGCCATTTGGTTGTGTTCTCATGGGTTCCAGGTTACCCACGAACCATTATACCACTGCACCCATCAATGATACAAAATGAGTCCGCCGACCGTGCTATAGTTATCACTCAATTTTGGGAGATGTACAAAGACCACGAGGAAGCAATAACCAGCTTCAACGATGTAGCAAAGCGCGCAAAGAATTGGGCGACAATGCGCCTCGACTGTACTACGCAATGGTTTTGGGACAGTGAGGAGCGTAACATCTACATGCCCGTGTGTTTAGGGCAGCCAGTAGCATAACATGCCGAAAAAACATTACTCCCTTATTTGGGATGAAAACTCGTTGGCAATCACAGGCCCACCTGATAGGGAACTGCAAAATGTTTTGACCTATACGGCCAAACGTTTGGAGCAGGACCCTAACAGGCCTTGGCAACGAGTAACTCGTAAATCGCGTGAAAAGATATTTCACCGCACAGACAATGCAGACAAAACTTGTACACTCCTGACCTTTCAGGGTGTGTTGGATACTTGCATTCGTGCTATTTTGCTGGGAGGACATTCCTACCAGATGATTGACCGTCGTAAGGCTTACCCAGAGCCACAGTACACTCTAATGCACGGGTTCAGAAACTCTCAGGAGGCTATTACTGTAAAGGCGCTTGGTGGGTTAAGAAGCGGGCTAATAAAAGCCCCGACTCGCTATGGTAAAACAGCTATACTTTGCAACATTGTAAATGCCTTTCCAGGCTTGAAGACTGTAGTTATAGCGCCTGGTATTGACCTGTTGCCACAACTAGAAGACGCGTTGCGTTTCTTTTGTAAAGAACGAGAGGTCAAGGGTATTTATACTGGGTCACGAAACCATACACAGAGTTCAGACATAACCGTTTGTTCGGTGGATTCGATTGACAAGTTGGACTACGGCTCAACACGCCTGGTGATTGTGGACGAACCGCACGCAATCGCCACAGGCCCTCGTGCCAGCGCGTTAGCACAATTCAACAATGCCCGTCTGTTTGGATTGGGCGCGACAACAAGTGGTCGCTGGGAAGGTAATGATATCATGATTGATGCATTATTCGGTCCTATACTTGCGGAGCGAACCTACACAGAGGCGGTAACAGAAGGAGCTATAGCACCCATCAGGGTCAAGTTCATTGAAATTCCGTTCCGTCATTTTCCAGTGCGAACTCGGGCCACAGCTTACAAGAAATTGCTTGAGCTTCCGGCTTACATGAACGCGATACGTCGCCTCAGTCAGGAGATTATTCCTGCGGACTGGCAAACACTGTTCTTCATCAGTAATGAAAAGCAAGGTCGAAAGGTCTTGGAACAAGTTGGTGGGGATGCCGTTTTGGCCATGGACAAGCTTATGAAAAAGGCTGGGGATCGAAGGACTATGTTCGCCCTACTTAAGGCTGGAAAAATCTCAAGAGCTGTATGCTCAAATATATACTCCACCGGTGTTACCATCGACAACGTTCGATGCGCAGTAAATTGCGCCGAAGGTGGGGCCAACATCTTATCCATTCAGAAACCTGGACGCTTGGCCGAGGTCAAGGAGGGTAAGGAGGCGGGCTATATGTTCGACTTTATGTTCAAACCCACAAATTCCAATGAACAGTTGGAGACTATTTCTGACCGAGATAAGCTGTGGAAATTACCGGTAAACGATTGCTGGGCACGATATAATTCTTATCGTGAAAAAGGCTACGACGTGGAAATCATATCCAACGTATCCGACATCACACACAAACTGAAATGAGTAATTTAGAAAATACACCGCACAGCACCGTATCGCTGTACAACCTTTTAGACCAAGAGCTCCAAGAATATCTAAGCTCTGCTGAAGCACAAGAACTCCTCGTCTCCAGAGATCTATTTGACTTTGAACACGAGAATCAACCACAAGGCTTTGAAAGGTACACACCTGAAACAGACCCGTTCTTTTCGGATATGTCCCCAGAGGAATTCGACGTAGAAACCGAGGACCTGTTGGGTCTGAGCGTGCTTGTCCCAGTGGCTGACTATATGGAACTAACTTCAGCAACATAAAAATTTTCATTAAGTTGTTGACACCCAAACACCTCGAATATGTTTTGAGGTAATTATGAAATCCAATCCTATACCCATCGCCAGGTTCGTAATCGAAATCATGGACCGAGACCCAATCTCCAATGAGGAGTTTTCACTGTACACGTACCAGGACGAAAAAACTGGTCGTTACTTCTCGATCGATTCATCGTTCATTATAGATGAAGAGCCGCACCTTGTGCGTTGCCCATTTGGGCATGTTGTCGAACTTGCTGACGAAACAG
>Ga0306912_1000112_pt1 | contig 48990 bp, 43 predicted proteins | sample AntRauFillE10628_FD_190443 | JGI IMG/M metagenome (GOLD analysis project Ga0306912, IMG submission 190443) | Saline lake microbial communities from Rauer Islands, Antarctica - Metagenome Filla E10 #628 (v2) (version 2) | ecosystem: Environmental > Aquatic > Non-marine Saline and Alkaline >...
CCAAAAACTCCAGCGTAGGCATAAGCCATAATATAAGCTGGAACCGATAGAGGTAAAATGAGTAGCCATTCCAGTTGTTTTCTGAATGGAAATTCAAATCTTGAAACTAGCCATGCTGTTGCAACTCCAAAGGTGATAACAATTATAGAGCAAAAAAGAACAAGTAAAAATGAGTTTTTTAAGTAGTCATATAATACATATTTTACTATATGACTCCAGCTTTCCCCTGGGCCATCAAATAATTTTAGTCCTATAGTGAAAATAGGTATTGAAACTATTGCCAAGATCAGCAACAACAAAAGAGACCATCGATTGAGGTCTCTTTTGAGTTTGAAAAATCTATTTTTTAGATTCAATTAGAAACTATTTCCAGCCTACTTTATCAAAAATGATGACAGCTTCTTTATTATATTCGCCAAGCTTATTGAGGGACAAATTATCTTCCTTAAAATCTCCCCAGGATTTTAAAATTTCTGAAGGTTCTACATTTGAGTTTACAGGATATTCAAAATTTGAGCCTGCAAAGATATTTTGAGCTTCTTCTTGAAGAAGAAATTCGATAAACTTTATGGCATCGTCTTTATTTGGTGAATATTTAGCAACGCCTATACCGCTCACATTAATATGAGTTCCTGTAGTTTCTTGGTTGGGAAAGAATATGCTAACACTTTTTCCAGCTTCAACTTCACTTTTATCTTCAGAGTTTAAAAGCTTGCCAATATAATAGGTGTTTACTATAGCGAGGTCGCCTTCATTGTTGGCTAACGCTTTTACTTGGTCTCTGTCATTTCCTTTTGGAACTCGTGCCATATTTTCTACAACACCTTGAGCCCATTCCTCAGCAAATTCTTCACCCTGATTTGCTATTATAGAAGCTAAAAGTGACTGATTGTATATGTTGGAAGAGCTTCTCACCATTATCTTATTATTCCACTTTTCTGTTGCCAAATTAGCATATGTTGATAATTGTGTTGAATCCACTCTGTCTTTAGAATAAGCAATTACACGTGCTCTTTTGGTTAAACCAACCCACTGTCCATCTTCATCTTTTAGATATTTTGGAACTATGGAATCTACAAGTTTTGATGAGAAAGATTGTAATAAGTCTTGAGATTTTGCTCGGTAAAGCCTCCCTGCATCAACGGTTATGAGTACATCAGCAGGTGATTGCTCACCTTCCAAGCTCATTTTTTGAATTAATTCGTCTGCACTAGCGTTTACAACATTGAGTTTTATTCCACTTTCTTTTTCAAAACGCTTGAATAATTCCTGATCCGACTCATAGTGTCTGTGTGTGTATACAGTTAGTATTTTTTCAGATTCTTTTTTGTTATCAGATTTACATCCGATTATTGAAACTGCAATTAGAAGTAAATAGATTATTCTTTTCATAGTTTTTTATTTGCAAATTTAAACAACTAAACTTATTTAGACTTATTATTAATAATATTTTTAACCAAAAAAAATGATCTCAATTAAGAGATCATTTAGTTATTAAACGCTTCAACTTAAAGAGCTGAAACATGTTTTGTAAGTTGAGACTTTAAATTAGCAGCTTTATTATTATGAATAATATTATTTTTAGCCAACTTATCGATCATTGAAATGATCTCAGGAAGACTTTTTGTCGCTTCGGACTTATCTTCTGTAGTTTTCAATCTTCTGATGGCATTACGAGCCGTCTTATGTTGATAACGATTTCTTAAGCGCTTTGCTTCGTTACTTCTTATTCTCTTTAATGCTGATTTATGATTAGCCATAACTTTAAATATAAAATTTTAATAGTAGTCCGTAGGGGAATCGAACCCCTGTTACCAGGATGAAAACCTGGCGTCCTAACCCCTAGACGAACGGACCGTGTTAATAATTTGTTATATGAACTTAAACTTGTAGTCCGTAGGGGAATCGAACCCCTGTTACCAGGATGAAAACCTGGCGTCCTAACCCCTAGACGAACGGACCATTAAATTTGCGAGTGCAAAAATAACCAATTATTTAAATTGCACAAATGTTTTTTAAAAATAATCAATAAGCTTTCGCGAATAAAACGCGTTGAGAAGAAAAATTGCCAGTTAAAACGCATTCACCACTCTCTTTGTGACCCTCCATAGGAATACAACGAATTGTGGCTTTAGTGATTTCTTTAATTTTTTCTTCAGTTTCTGTAGTTCCATCCCAATGTGCCAAAATAAATCCACCTTTATTTTCAAGGATGTCTTTAAAATCTTCAAAAGTATCTACTTGTGTAATATGAGAATCTCTGAAATTCTTAGCTTTAGTGTATAATTCCCCTTGAATATCTTTAAGAAGAATGTCAATAAGATTTTCAATGCCCTCTTGATTTTCAAAGGATTTACTAAGCGAATCTCTTCTAGCAAGTTCAACTGTTCCCTTTTCAAGATCTTTTGGTCCAATAGCAATTCTCAATGGTATACCTTTTAGCTCATATTCTGCAAATTTCCAACCTGGCTTATGAGTAGTTCTATTGTCATACTTTACCCTGATGTTCTTCGCTTTTAGGGCTTCGGCTATCGACTCTGCTTTCTCGGTGATTAGATCCAGTTGTTCTTGATTTTTAAAAATAGGAACAATCACCACTTGTATAGGTGCTAAGTTTGGCGGAAGAACTAAACCATTGTCATCTGAATGGGTCATGACTAGTGCGCCCATGAGCCTAGTTGAAACTCCCCAGCTTGTCGCCCAAACATATTCTTGTTTCCCCTGGTCTGAGGTGAACTTTACATCAAATGCTTTTGCAAAATTCTCACCTAAAAAATGCGAAGTCCCCGCTTGTAAAGCTTTTCCGTCTTGCATTAAAGCTTCTATACAATAGGTTTCTACAGCACCAGCAAATCTTTCACTTTCAGATTTTAAACCCTGTATCACTGGCATCGCTAAAAAGTTTTCAGCGAAATCTGCATAAAGTGAATTAATAAGTTCAGCCTCTTCAATAGCTTCCTTTTTTGTGGCATGAGCTGTATGCCCTTCTTGCCATAAAAATTCTGTGGTTCTTAAAAATAAACGGGTTCTCATCTCCCACCTTACGACATTTGCCCATTGGTTGATTTTTAATGGTAAATCTCTATACGATTGTATCCATCCTTTAAAAGTATTCCAGATGACCGCTTCAGACGTAGGTCTTACTACAAGTTCCTCGTCAAGTTTGGCTTCAGGATCAACTCTTAATTTGCCCGGTTTATCTGGATCATTTTGTAATCTATAATGTGTCACTACAGCACATTCCTTAGCGAATCCTTCAGCATTTTTTTCTTCAGCTTCAAATAAAGATTTTGGAACAAATAGTGGGAAGTAAGCGTTTTCGTGTCCAGTTTCTTTAAATCTCTTGTCCAATTCAGCTTGCATTTTTTCCCAAATAGCAAAACCATATGGCTTTATGGTCATACAGCCTCTTACAGCTGAATTTTCCGCCAAATCTGCTTTCACCACCAACTCGTTATACCATTTGGAGTAATCTTCTTTTCTACTTGTTAAGCTCTTTCCCATTATATTTGATTTGGCACAAATGTTGTACCTGTGTTAATGATTATTTAGTTAGCACAAAACTAACTAAATTTGATAATAGTAATAATAAAAACCACAAGTTATGATACAATCAAGCAAAATTTTAAATGCTACAACTTTAGGAATATTATCTGTGGTTTTCTTGGCTTCGTGTTCGTCTTACAGAAACGTGAATTCTTCGTCTGATGGAATTTATGGATCTAGCGTCCCTTCGGAGACTAGAAGGTCGGTTTCTAATGAAGAAACTACTCAACGAAAATCCAATTCGGTTCAAAATTCAGATAATCAAACAGATACTTACTCAAAGTTTTTTCAAGATCAAGGTCAAATGATTTCTGAAGCTAGAACTTATAATAATGAGGTATTCACAGATGTTGACAATTATTCTTCAGATGATGGAAATTATACAGAAGAGGAAAAATATTACGAAGAGCCTATCTATAATGGTAATAATGCAGGATGGGGTACAAATCCAACCTCTGTAAGTGTTAATTACATAAATAATGGCTTTTACGGTCCTGGTTGGGGAGGCTTTGGCTTCGGAGGACCGTTCTTTGGAGGTGGCTTTTATGGCCCAGGTTGGGGTTTCGGTAGGTTTGGGTATGGAGGCTTTTATGGTCCAGGCTGGGGCGGTTTTGGTCTTGGAGGATTCGGTTATGGTGGCTTTTTTGGCCCAGGATTCTACGGCGGAGGAATTGGTTATCCTTTTTATGGCGGTTTCTATGGTGGCGGCTTTTATGGCAGAGGATATAATGGTATAGCTTATAATAGATACAATAGAGGATATGTAAGTAATACTAGATCTTTAGCAAACTCGAGAGGTAATTATAATAATAGATTAGGTAATACCAGATCTAATGTTACTAGAGCAAATTCTACCAGATCTAGAGGAAACGTTACCAGAGCTTCAAGTAACAGGTCTAATGTTGCTAGAAGTTCACGAGCCAATACTTCAAGATATTCCAATAGGGTAAATAATTCAAGAAGTATTGGGGTAAGAAGTTCATCTAATTATTCAAGATCTGGAATCAGAAATTCTAACAATGTGAATGCAAGATCCAGAACGAATTCAAGTTATTCAAACAATTCTTCTAGAGCAGGATTATATAATTCATCTTCCAGAAGTACGAGGAGTAGTGGTGTGAGATCTTCAAACAGTTCAAGTAGAAGTTCTGGCGTCAGATCTTCAGGCAGGTCCTCAAGAAGCTCTGGTGTGAGAAGTAGTGGTAGTAGTTCAAGGTCTTCTGGAGGGAGATCATCCGGTGGAAGATCTTCTGGTGGCAGAAGTTCTGGAGGAAGAGGATAATTTTTAATCAAAACAGATCGAATGAAAAGGTTTATAATTTTAGTCTTATTTATTGGTACAAGTGCATTCTCTCAGGATATTACAGATGCTTTGCGATTTTCATCTCATGAAATTAATGGCACAGCTAGATATACAGCTATGGGAGGCGCATTTGGTGCTTTAGGTGGAGATATATCTGCGATTAACATTAATCCAGCGAGTTCTGCAGTTTTTTTAAATAACAAATTTTCTGGTTCTTTAGATTTGACCTCAGTTAATAATGATGCTTTTTATGGCGGAAATTCTAACACCACGTCTTCATCAAATTTTGATCTTAATCAGCTAGGTGCAGTATTTGTATTTGAAGCCAATAATCAAGATGCCTTATTTAAGAAATTGACATTAGGATTTTCATATAACAGAACAAATAATTACGATAACGAATATTTTGTGAATGGAGATAATGTAGAAACCATTGCAGATTATTTTATAAATAGAGCTGAGGGAACTGCCCTTAATACATTCGATCAAGGCTTGTCCAATCCTATAGGCGCTTATCGTGACTTTGGCAGAAGAGAAAATTTTGCCGCTCAACAGGGCTTTATAGGGTATAACACATTTATAATTGATGCTGCAAATCCTGACAATCCTAATAATACTTCATACCTGAGTAACGTATTTGGAGCGAGTTCCAATCAAAATTATAGTGAAACAACTAGAGGGAGTTCAGGAAAATATACGATTAATGGTGGGGGAATGATTGGAGATAGGCTTCATTTGGGATTAAATCTTAATTTTCATTTTTCGGAATATAGAAGAGAAACTCTGTTTGATGAATTTAATTCTGGAACTGGAGTAAATGAAATATTTTTTGATAATGATTTAAGAATTAGAGGTAGTGGATTTTCATTTCAGCTGGGTGGAATTGCTAAAATCACGGAAGAATGGAGATTAGGTTTTACATATGATTCTCCAACTTGGATGAGTATTTCAGAAGAACTTATCCAAAGACTAGAGACTGTAAGGGCGGGTGAAAATACTCCAGCTATCATAGATCCTGATATTCTCAATATTTATCCAGATTACAATTTTAAAACCCCAGGTCGGTTGTCTTTGAGTACAGCTTACGTATTTGGAGGCTCTGGGTTAATCAGTTTTGATTATAGCTACAAAGATTTTTCAGCTATGGAATTTACTTCAAGTGGATTCGGTTTTCAAAATGATGAAATCTCAAACTTAATGACAGGTGCTTCTACTTTTAATCTTGGTGGTGAATACAGAATTCAAAATACTAGTTTAAGAGCTGGTTACTTTATTCAAGAAAGTCCATATTTAGATGAAAATTTTCTTGGTGATACAACAGGGTATTCTTTTGGGCTGGGTTTCAACTTTGGCAATGCCATTTTAGATTTCTCCTACCAGCGTGTAGAGCAAGATCGACAAGGCATTTTATATTTCACAGATATAACTCAGGAATCAGATATACAAAGTTTTATGAATAATTATATGGTTACGTTGACTTTAAATTTATAACATCAAACTTTAGAGGTGATTTTATAATCACATACCTTTCAAAATCCTATTTTCGCTAAAAAAAATCAATGGATATATTTTTAGTGATCTTAGGATTTATTCTTTTAGTAATAGGAGGAGAGTTTTTGGTTAGATCTTCTGTTGCTCTTTCATTAAGATTTAATGTATCAAAAATGATCATCGGTCTCACTGTTGTTTCATTTGCAACTTCAGCCCCGGAACTCCTAGTAAGCTTACAAGCCGCCTTGTCTGGTTTTTCTGATATTTCACTCGGGAATGTTATTGGTTCAAATATTGCTAACATAGGTTTGGTTCTCGGTCTCACTGCTATTATTTCTTCAATAGACACCGATAAGGACTTTTTGAAATTTAATTTTCCAGTAATGATTTTATTATCTGGTTTGCTTTATTTATTTCTTTTTACAGGGAAGCAAATATCCAGAATTGAGGGGATAGCTTTATTAATAGTGATCTTTATTTTTGTTTTGGTTTTGATTCGAAAAGCTATAAAAGGGCAAGTTGATGGTTCTGAAGGTGTAGATGAAACCTTAAATCATACCTCCATGTTTAAAATAATTCTGTGGCTTTTTATAGGTGCAGTAGGACTTTATTTTGGGTCTGAATGGTTAGTTGATGGCGCAGTAGGAATTGCAGAATCGTTTGATGTGAGTGAACGAATAATCTCAGTAACGATGATAGCAATTGGTACAAGTGTACCTGAGTTAGCTGCTTCTGTAATTGCAGCACTAAAGAAAGAAAAAGGGATCTCATTAGGAAACCTTATAGGTTCAAATATTTTTAATATAGGTTCTGTAATAGGACTCACAGCACTCATACAACCTATTTTTCTTCAATCCGAAGAAGTTTTAAGCAATGATATATTGTGGATGATTGGATTTTCATTGGTACTTCTTCCATTAGTTTTTTTACCACCAAAAAACACCATATCTAGATATAAAGGGGTTATTATCTTTTTAGCTTATATTTCATTCCTACTTCTAACCTTTATTAAAAAATAGAGGGGTTTATTCTTTAAAAATGCCATCTTACTAAAATTCACCCCCTTTATTTTATATCATATTCTAAAATTATCTATTTTTGTTTGAATTCTAAATTTAATTCAACATGGCAATTTTGAGATTTAATGCTTTAAAGGAATCACTTAATAGAGCACCGGTTAAAATTCAGGAAGACGAGCGTCGTTCCGATCTTTTTGGAAGAAATGTTTTTAACCAGAAGGCTATGCGCCAATATCTTACCAAAGACTCTTTTGAAAGGCTAAAAAGTGCAATAGAAAGCGGTACTAAAATAGATCGTTCACTTGCGGAAAATATTTCCACAGGGATGAAAGAATGGGCTATTTCAAAAGGAGCCACTCACTATACACACTGGTTTCAGCCTCTCACAGGATCAACAGCAGAAAAACACGATGCTTTTTTTGAAACCATTGAAGATGGAGGTGCCATGGAAAAATTCAATGGCTCTCAATTGGTTCAGCAAGAACCAGATGCATCAAGCTTACCTCACGGTGGAATCAGAAATACTTTTGAGGCCAGAGGTTATACAGCTTGGGACCCTTCTTCGCCTGCCTTTGTTTGGGGGCCTACTTTATGCATTCCAACAGTTTTTGTGTCCTACACTGGTGAAGCTTTAGATTACAAGACTCCTCTTTTGAGATCTGTTTCCGCCCTAGATAAAGCGGCTACGGATGTAGCTAAATATTTTGATAAGAAAACAAATAAAGTTATTACCACATTGGGTTGGGAACAAGAATATTTTCTGGTAGACTCAGCTTTGGCTTCCTCGCGTCCAGACTTGATGATGTCTGGTAGAACTTTGATTGGTCACTCTCCAGCAAAAGGACAACAACTTGATGACCATTATTTCGGATCTATTCCGAGCCGTGTTCTCAATTACATGAGAGATTTGGAAAAAGAATGTATGTTACTTGGAATCCCTGTCAAAACGAGACACAATGAGGTAGCACCAAATCAATTTGAACTTGCTCCAATTTTTGAAGAGGTTAATCTAGCAGTAGACCACAACTCATTATTAATGGATGTAATGGATAAAATTGCTGAGCGTCATCACTTTAAAGTGCTATTTCATGAAAAACCATTCCAAGGTGTTAATGGTAGTGGTAAGCATAACAACTGGTCTTTGGCAACAGATACTGGATCGAACTTGTTAAGTCCTGGTAAAACCCCTATGAAAAATATGAGGTTTCTTACATTTTTTATCAATACAATAAAGGCCTTTTATGAAAATGAAGAGATCATAAGGGCGACAATCGCTTCAGCTTCCAACGATCATAGGCTAGGAGCAAATGAAGCCCCACCAGCGGTAATGTCGGTTTTTATAGGCTCACAACTTACGAAAGTTCTTGATGAACTTGAGAAAGTAACTGATGGGAAATTGTCACCACAAGAAAAAACAGAACTCAAACTTAATGTTGTAGGTAAAATTCCAGAAATTCTATTGGACAATACAGACAGAAATAGAACTTCACCTTTTGCATTTACAGGTAATAAGTTTGAATTAAGAGCTGTGGGATCAACCGCTAATTGTGCAGATCCTATGACAGTTCTTAATGCAATAGTTACCAAACAACTCAAAGAGTTTAAAGTTGAGGTTGAAAGTCTAATTTCGGATAAAAAAATGAAAAAGGACGATGCAATCTTTAATGTTCTAAGAGAATATATCAAATCGTCTAAAAAGATACGATTTGAGGGAGACGGTTATGGAGAGGCTTGGGAAAAAGAAGCCGAAAAACGTGGATTAAGTAACTTCAGAACTACTCCTGAAGCACTTAAAGCAAAGGTTTCTAAAAAAGCTATTGATTTGTTTGGGGAATTAAAAATCATGAATGAAAGAGAAGTTAAAGCTAGGTATGAAATCGAGATCGAAGATTACTCTAAGCATATTCAGATTGAAGGTAGAGTTCTAGGTGATATCGCCAGAAATCATATTATACCAACAGCCATTAAGTATCAAAACATACTTATTAAAAACGTGAAAGGCTTAAAAGAAATATATGGTTCAAATTTTAAAGATCAAGCCAAGCAACAAATCAGTATTATAGAGGCTATTTCTGAACATATCGAAAAGATAAATGAAGAAGTAGAGTTGATGATAGAAGAGCGTAAAAAGGCCAATGTGCTTGAAGATCCTACAGAAAAAGCCTTTGCTTATTGCAATCAGGTAAAGCCTTACTTTGATGATATTCGTTACCACTGTGATAAACTAGAGCTATTAGTGGATAATGAAATATGGCCTATGACTAAATATAGAGAGCTTTTGTTCACTAAATAAAACAAAGAACAGATTTCCATAACCCAGTCTAGTATGTTTACTACGGCTGGGTTATTTTTTTATAAATTTGCCACAAATTTTTTAAGATGAGTGATCAAAATAGATATGCAAAAAGAGGGGTTTCTTCACAAAAAGAAGATGTCCACAAAGCCATAAAGAATATAGATAAAGGCCTTTTTCCACAGGCTTTTTGCAAGATTATTCCAGACTATCTTACCGGTAGTGACGATCATTGCGTCGTCATGCACGCCGATGGTGCAGGAACAAAGTCTTCACTGGCTTATCTTTATTGGAAAGAAACTGGCGATTTATCTGTGTGGAAAGGGATAGCCCAAGATGCATTGATCATGAATATTGATGATCTGCTTTGCGTAGGAGCTACAGATCATATTTTGGTATCTTCAACTATAGGTAGAAATAAAAATTTAATTCCTGGAGATGTTATTGCTGAAATCATTAACGGTACCGAAAATTTAGTCAGTGACTTAAAAGTGCATGGTGTCAACATTTATACAACTGGAGGAGAGACTGCAGATGTCGGCGATTTAGTGAGAACCATCATCGTTGATTCTACTGTAACGGCCAGAATTCATAAAAATGATGTTATTGATAATGCTAATATAAAACCAGGCAACGTAATTGTTGGACTTTCATCTTTTGGGATGGCAACTTACGAAGATGAATACAATGGAGGTATGGGAAGTAATGGATTAACTTCAGCTAGACATGATGTTCTGAACCACAAGTTAGCTGAGAAATATCCAGAATCCTTTGATCCCGACGTTCCAAAAGATTTGATTTACTCAGGTAGTAAATCTTTGACCGATCATATTTCTGAAAATTTACCAGATGTAGGTAAATTGATTTTATCTCCAACTCGAACTTATGCACCAATAGTTAAAAAGATTTTTGAAAACCTTGGTAGAAAATCTATAAATGGCATGGTTCATTGTAGTGGCGGAGCTCAAACTAAAATCCTTCATTTTGTAGATAGCTTGCACATCATTAAAGATAATATGTTCGATGTTCCTCCGTTATTTCAACTCATACAAGAAGAAAGCCAAACAAATTGGAGAGAAATGTATCAGGTATTTAACATGGGTCATCGATTAGAATTTTATGTTGATGAATCTGTTGCCAGTAAAATCATTGAAATTTCAAAGAGCTTCAATGTTGATGCACAAATAGTTGGAAGGGTAGAAGCTTCAGAGAAAAAATCTCTCAGTATTTCTTCAGATCAAGGTCACTTTGTTTATCAATAAATATTAATGAATCGAGTTTTAATAGTCATTTTTTTTCTGGGTTGTATCACTCATGGATTCTCTCAGTCTTTTGGGGAAATCATAGATGTGAAACCCGTAGGGGATAATATTTTTCCTTTGGGTGCAATCCCATTCATTAAAACAAGCTTGGATCTGGTAGATAAATATGAGTTTAGCTACAATGAGTTGGTGCCAACAACTGGTAGAACTAGTTTTTGGGAATCCGTAAATAAGTTCACTTTGGATGTGAGTGAAGTTGCATTTGTGAACTGGAACGCGGGAGGTGTAAATTCAATCTCTGGACTTTACGGGATGAATTTGGTCAGAACATATAATAATGATGGTTTTAGGTGGGATAATCAATTTCGATTCAGGTATGGAATTAACCAACAAGAAGGACAGGAGCTAAGAAAAACTGATGACGATTTGGAGTTTAATTCTTCTTTCGGCTATGAAATTTCTAAAAACTCGAAATGGTTCTACACTGGTAAATTTAGGTTTAAAACTCAAGTTGCCAGAGGATTTGATTATCCAGACACAGAGGTTTCAATTTCAGAATTTATGGCGCCCGGTTACATTTTTCTAGGTGCAGGAGCAAGATTTGTCGAAACTAAAAGCAACTTTGAACTCTATTTATCTCCTTTAACACAAAAGTCAACGTTTGTATTAAACCAACGCTTGGCAAACCAAGGAGCCTTTGGTGTCAGAGAAGCTGTAAGAGATGATCAGGGAGTAATTATAAGAGAAGGAAAAACTTCCAGAGATGAACTTGGCATTCTGGTAACCAATGATTTTGAACAAAAACTGTTTGAAAGTACTGTACTTTCTAGTAGAATAAGTCTTTACACAGATTATTTAAATAATTTTGGAAACATTGATATTGACTGGGAGCTTGTTTTAGATTTCAAGATTAATAGTTTTATGAGAGCAAATTTAGGTGCTCATATAAGGTACGATGACGACATCAAAGTAAAAGAAGAAGCTGCAGACGGCACTTTGTTGGAAGGAGGTCCCAGAATACAACTAAAGCAGCAGCTTGGTGTTGGTATAGTCCTAGACCTATAAGTCGAGTCTTTTACTTCAGAAAGATTATCACCGCTTAGTACCAAAAAAATCCCTGCAATTCACTTAAATTTGCACCACATTTTACACCTATGCTAGATAAATTAAACTTTATAAAACAACGTTTTGATGAGGTGAGTGATTTAATCATTCAGCCGGATATCATGTCCGATCAAAAGCGTTATATAAATCTTTCTAAAGAGTACAAAGATCTCAAAGCCATCATGGATGAGCGTGAGGTTTATATTGAATTGAAAAACAACTTAGAGGAAGCAGAAGAAATTATTTCGAACGAATCTGATTCTGAAATGGTAGATATGGCTAAGCTTCAGTATGATGAAGCCAAAGATGAATTACCAAAGCTGGAAGAAAAAATCCGGATGATGCTTATTCCCAAAGATCCCGAAGATGCAAAGAATGCAGTTGTTGAAGTAAGGGCAGGAGCCGGTGGTGATGAAGCAAGTATTTTTGCTGGAGATATCTTTAGAATGTTGACAAAATACTGCGAAGGCAAGGGCTGGAAAGTAGATGTTGTGGACTATAGTGAAGGCACCAATGGCGGTTACAAAGAGATACAATTTGAAGTTTCAGGAGAAGATGTTTATGGAACGTTGAAGTATGAAGCAGGAGTACATCGTGTGCAACGTGTACCACAAACAGAAACTCAAGGCCGTGTGCATACCAGTGCTGCTACAGTGATGGTCTTTCCTGAAGCCGAAGAGTTTGATATAGAAGTTAATCCTAAAGACGTACGTATTGATTATTTCTGTTCTTCTGGCCCAGGTGGACAATCTGTAAATACAACTTATTCTGCGGTTAGATTGACTCACGAACCTACCGGAATTGTAGCCCAGTGTCAAGATCAAAAATCACAGCATAAGAATAAAGAAAAGGCTTTTAGGGTTTTACGTTCCAGACTTTATGAAATGGAACTTGCTAAAAAGCAGGCAGAAGATGCCGAAAAAAGAGGCTCTATGGTGACAAGTGGTGACAGAAGTGCAAAAATCAGAACCTATAATTATGCACAAAGCAGAGTGACAGATCACAGAATCAATTTGACGCTTTATGACCTTGATAACATCATAAACGGTGATATCGAGAAAATAATTAATGAATTAAAACTCGTTGATAATACTGAAAAACTCAAAAATATCTCTGACGATTTATAAAAGTTGATGGAAATTCAAAAGTTAATCCAGCAGATTGAAAAGAAAAAGTCCATGCTTTGTGTCGGTTTGGATGTGGATTTAGAAAAAATACCCAAGCACTTGCTTGATCATGAAGATCCCATTTTTGAATTCAATAAAGCTATAATAGAGGCCACACAGGAATTTTGTGTAGCCTATAAGCCTAATATTGCATTTTACGAAGCATATGGACTCAAGGGTTGGGCAGCATTAAATAAAACTATAGACTATCTCAACAGATTTTATCCCGAGCAGTTCACCATAGCTGATGCTAAGCGTGGTGATATTGGAAATACATCTTCGATGTATGCCAAAGCTTTTTTTAAAGATTTGAACTTTGATTCTGTTACAGTTGCTCCCTATATGGGTAGGGACTCAATAGAACCTTTTTTGAGTTTTAATGATAAGCATACGATTTTATTGGGGCTAACTTCAAATCAGGGATCGGAAGATTTTCAATTTTTGAAATCTGAAGATGATTTTCTGTTTGAAAGTGTATTAAAAAAATCACAGACCTGGGAAAATAGTCAGCAATTGATGTATGTTATAGGGGCTACAAAGGCTGATCATTTAAAGTCAATCAGGTCAATCCTACCCAATAGTTTTTTACTCATTCCTGGAGTTGGCGCACAAGGCGGCTCATTAAATGAAGTGTGTAAGAACGGAATGAACAGTTCTTACGGTTTGCTTATCAATTCTTCCAGAGGGATTATTTATGCATCAAGTCAAAACGATTTCGCTGAACAGGCGAAGTTAAAAGCTAAAGCGCTTCAAAGAGAAATGGCATTATTTATAAAATAAAAAGCTTACACTGAACAGTGTAAGCTTTTTATGATAAGAATTTAAAATGCAAATTACATCTCTTCTTTAGTTTCTTCCATTGCATCTTCAGTTTCTTCAGCAGCATCTTCTACTGCATCACCAGTTTTGTCTGCAGCGTCTTCTAGAGCATCACCAGCATCTTCCATGGATTCTTCTACTTCGTCCGCTGCTTTTTCAGCATCACTTTTTTGTTCTCTACAGCTCACTACTCCTAATCCAAGAAGTGCAGCCATTGTAATAGATAAGATTGACTTTTTCATTTGTTTTGATTTTTGATTGAAAGCCAAAAGTATAGAAATTTCTTAAATATTTTAAAAATTATCAGGGTTTTTTATTATTTCTCTTGAGCGATTAATATGGTTATCAAGTGTTTCCTTTTTCATCTTTTTAAGAAGACTCATCATCATATTCATTCGCATATTTCCTTTAAAATGTTCTTGCTTTTCATAAAGGAAATTCCAGTATAAGTTGTTGAATGGGCAAGCATCATCGCCTTCTTTTTTACTCACAGAGTATTTGCAGGACTTGCAGTAATTCCCCATCTTATTGATGTAACTCCCACTGGATACATAAGGTTTGGTTGCTACAATGCCTCCATCTGCAAATTGACTCATGCCTCTTGTATTGGTTAGTTCGACCCATTCTATAGCATCGATGTAGACACCAAGATACCAAGCATCTACTTCATCTGGATCAGTCATGGTCAGCAAAGCAAAATTTCCTAAAATCATCAATCGTTGAATGTGATGCGCATAAGCATCATCAAGACTTTGATTGACAGAATGTTTTAGGCAGTTCATATCTGTTTCTCCTGTCCAGTAAAAATCTGGGAGCTTATTGGTGTTATCTAACTCATTTTTGGATTTATAGCCCGGCATTTCTTTCCAGTAAATTCCTCTCATAAATTCTCGCCAACCCAAAATCTGTCTTATAAAGCCTTCAATTTGAGAAATATCAATATCTTCTTTATGATCATAATAGTAATCTAAAGTTGTTTCTATAACTTCTTTAGGAGATAACATCTTAGAATTCATAGCAAAGGAAAGCCTCGAATGAAATAAAAACTTCTGGTCAGTGTGAAGTGCATCTTCATAGTCACCAAAATGAACAAGTAAATTCTCACAAAAGTAATCGAGCACATCCAGGCATTCTTCTTTTGATGTAGGCCATGGGAACTTGTTTTTGTCTATTCTTCCCATAGTTTTTACATCCATGGTTTCGAGTTGTTTTAATACTTTACTGACGTCTTTACCAAATGTTTTGGCTTCTGGGATTTCTGGTTTACCTGTCCATTTTTTACGATTACTTTTATCATAGTTCCACTCACCACCTTCAGGCTTTTTATCATCCAGCATCATGATGCCATGCTTTTTGCGCATGTCTCTGTAAAAGTACTCCATGGTCATTTCTTTCTTGCCTTCAAAGAACGCTTCAATGTCTTCTCTTTTTGTATAGAAATGCTCAGTATCATAGACTTCGCTTGATATATCAATTTTGTTACATAAGGTTTTTAATTTAATATCAAGTCTATATTCATCTGGATATAAGTATTCAAAATGCTTAATATTTTCCTTTTCTATGATTTTATTGACGTTGGATGGTAAATCCTGTTCGTTATTTTTATCATCTATTTCATAATAAATAACCTGGTGCCCATTCTCTTTCAACTCGTTTGCAAAGTTTCTCATCGATAAGAAAAAAGCAACTACTTTTTGTATGTGATGTTTGACATATCCAGTTTCCTGCTGGGTCTCTGCCATAAAATAGACCACCTTATCATTCTTTTCCTGAAACCAACTGTGATTATGATTGAGTTGGTCTCCTAATATTAATCGTAATGTTTTTTTCATTGTGTCAATTTTGTACAATCTTATTTTTTTCTTTCTAATACCTACTTCCTAAATAGCCCTGATGGATGCGGTATCCTTGATGGTAAAACGTTTAGTCGACATCTTGGTAAAAAGCGACTAAAAGAAGCTCTTTTGATAAAGTAGGAGACTTGCGTTTCAACACCAAGATAGAGTTGAGAGCAGGTTCCTGGCTTTTAAAACAAAGAGTCCTGCAACCAGGTTCTTTGATACTTTCCGTTGGAATCGTAACGCTCTGCTTGACCTTTTATATTGAATTTTCTGTCTCTAGGATCATTGCCCACTCCAGAGTTATACATCCAGTTGCCCCAGTTGCTGTGGACATCATAATCCACCAACATGGATTCAAAATAAGCAGCACCAATCCTCCAGTCCTGCTTCCATTCTTTAGCCCAGTAGCTATTGACGTTTTGCCTTCCGCGATTGCTCATAAAGCCAGTTTCACGAATTTCTATCATATTGGCATTGACAAATGATTCTGGAGTGTTACCATTAATCCACTGGTTGATGGCTTTACTGCTATTTCCCCAGTCATAATTCTTGTCGGTAATACCTTCCAATTGAAATATTTTATTACCGTGCTTAAGTGAAACGTATTTGAAATAATCCCTCCAAATGAGTTCGAAAATTAACCAATATGTGTCTTGATTTTTTTTGATTTCTTTTTCGAATTTTTTGACTTCATGATATATAGAAACCGCGGAAATACATCCGTTGGCTAACCATGCAGAAAATTTGGAACTGTAATCTTGACCTAATAAACCATTTCTGGTTTTTTTATAATATTGGAGTTTTTTTGTGTCCCAGAAATAATGCTGAAGACGTTCCCAGGCCTCATTTTCACCACCTTGAAATGGGAATGCAGATCTTTCATCCATTTCAAATTCTTCTAAGCCGAGATCTGTTAGGCTTGGAATTTCGGTTTTGATATCCAGTAAATTTTCTTCTGGGCGCTTCTCAGGTAATGGAATTTCATCTCTTACCTCGCTTTGCTTTTCGCACTTTTTTCTAAAGTTGGTATACACTTCTGGAATCTGACTAAAATTGTCATAAGGAACATCGTCCGGATGAAACAGAAATTGATTGTAATTATCAATAAAATTCGTTTCTGTAAGCACTGACTTCACTTCGAGCTCTACTTGTTTTTCTTCCTTAGTCCATTCAGTTTGAAAAAAAACGGTCTTGATGCTATACTTTTCGGCGAGTTGTTTCAACACATTTGCCGGTTCATCGTGCTCAACCTGTAAGGTGATATTTAAATTTTTCAGATTTGTGGAGAGTTGAGTAACCGACTCTATTAAAAATTTAGCCCTATATTTTTCGGTTTTTTTAAAACCATATTTTGTGGTTTCATAATGTTTCGGATCAAAGCAATACACTCCAACTACTGGTTCTTTTTGTTGGCAAGCATCCTGCAATGATTTTTGATCTCTAGTGCGGAGGTCATTCCTGAACCAAACTACATTTATGTCTTGTTTCTTCTGCATTTTTCGCTACAATATTTTACGTTTTTCCAATTCTTTTCCCATTTTTTTCTCCAGGTAAATGGTAAACCACAAGTTGCACATATCTTCTCCGGTAGATTTACTTTTTTATGCGCCATTATCTTTTCAAAGGTTTTAAAGTTTGATCTGGTCTGGCATATTCATATCTCTCAATAAGTTGAGCTTTTACATAGCCATCTAGCCCAATTATTCCAGCTGAATTTGCTTTTGCTAAATCTAAAAATCCATCTTTACCTTGTAATCCATCATAGAATGTAAGATGCTGAATTTCTCCAATTATTAATCTGCAACCGTTTTCTTCGATGTAATATTCGTTGATGTATTTACATCCCATCTTTATTTTTGATTCTTTGACAAATGGTGCTTTGAAGTCTTGAATATATTCTTCGGTTAAACCTACCTTTTCAAATTCTGAAACATCTTCTTCATACTTAGCTGAAGTTTGATGTGCTTTATCCACGAAATCTTCATGAATGTGATTCACTGTGAAATACGAATTTTGATAGAAGTTATCGTAGGAATGACGCTCTACAGTAGTAGGTCTCAACATGAAACTTAACATCGGTGGATTGCTGCCCAAATGAATCACTGAATTAAATACAGCTAAATTGGAAACTCCAGCTTTCGAAACAGTGCCAATAAGATTTCCCGATTTAATACCACCACATGAATTGATAAGGTGCATTCGCTCAATTCCAGGTAAGTTGATAATGTCTTCTTTTGAAAAATAAGGCATAAAAAAAGGTCGAAATTTAATCGACCTAAAAATAGATATTGTTTAATCTTTTATTGTTAAAAATTAAACAAAATTAAATTATTTTTGTTCTTCAAGCTTAGGATAGTCTGTATAACCTTTTTTTCCAATTGCATAAAAGGTGTCCTGATCCCAGTCCTGCATTTTTGCATTTTTTTCAAATCTCACAGGTAAATCCGGATTAGAAATAAATAATTTACCAAAGGCTACCATATCCGCATGCCCTTCTTCGATAACTTTATTTCCGCTATCCTGGTCAAAGCCTGCATTGATCATAAGGTTACCTTTATACAAAGGTCTGAAGTGTTCTGCAATATTGCTGACTAGAAAATCTTTTTCACTTACATCATTGAAAGGTTCAGACAAGTGAAGGTAAGCTAAGTCATAATCATTTAACTTTTTTACGATATATTCAAAAGTTGGAATGGTTTCTTCATCGGCTTCCATTCCAAATATTCCATGTAATGAAGGATTCAGTCTCACACCAATTTTATTTTCTGGCATAAAAACTTTAATGGCATTAATAATTTCAAAAAGTATTCTAGCTCTGTTTTCAATTGATCCACCATATTCATCTGTTCGCTGATTGGAGGATTTATTAAAAAATTGATGAAGTAAATATCCATTTGAAGAATGAATTTCTATACCATCAAAGCCAGCGTCTACTGCATTCTTGGCAGCTCTTTTAAAATCCTGAACAGTTTCCTTAACTTCCTCTGTAGTCATAGCTCTTGGCTCTACAGTATCCTTGAAACCTTCTTCTGTAAAACATTGTGCATTTGCATTAATTGCACTTGGAGCAACTGGTTTTTCACCATTATGAAAGTCTGGATGTGAAATTCTTCCTACATGCCATAACTGAACGAAAATTTTTCCATTCTCTTCATGAACAGCATCTGTAACTTTCTTCCAACCCTCAATTTGTTCTGTTAGATGAATTCCTGCAGTGTTGATGTATCCTCTGGCTTGATAAGATATTTGGGCTCCTTCACTTATTATAAGCCCTGCACTTGCGCGTTGTTTATAATATTCTGCATGAAGGTCCGTAGGTGCATTATGCTCATTATTGGCCCGATTTCTTGTCATTGGAGCCATAATCACTCTATTTTTTAATTCCATATCGCCCATTTTAATAGGCTTTAGTAAAGCTTGATCACTCATTATTATTTATTTTTTTGTAAACTTAGTATTTATTAAAATCTAGTTCGTTAAGGCAATTATAAAAGAAAATTACTTTTATCTAATTTTGATATAAGGATTTATTATACTAAAAAAACTATGAATACTTCAGAAAATAATCTAAGCTGGTCCGATTTTAAAAAAGTGGATATTAGAGTTGGCACAATTCTCAAAGCTGAAATATTTAAGGAAGCTAAGAAGCCAGCCATCAAACTAGAAATTGATTTTGGAGAGCTAGGAGTGAAGCGTTCTTCCGCTCAGATCACCAGGCTTTATTCACCAGAGGAAGTTATTGGAAAACAAATCATAGCAGTTGTCAATTTCCCTCCCAAACAAATCGCTACAATGATGAGTGAGTGTTTAGTCCTCGCTGGAGTAGATGATGAAATTGGCATATCCCTATTATCACCAGATCATAGTTTAAAAAATGGAACTCGAATTTCTTAGACCTTGGAATTTAAAATGGTTAAAAAGTTATGCCTGCTTATTTCCTCTGCGCCAAGGCTTTCCAGATGCTTGGTGTAAACCTGACAGTCAATAAGACTAATGCCATTTTTTTCCATATTTTTAACCAGTGTAATAAATCCATACTTCGATGCATTGTCTACTTCAGTAAACATACTCTCTCCACAAAATACTTTTTTTTCCTTTAGTAGAATTCCATAAAGACCACCCACAATTTTATCATCTTTCCAGACTTCAACAGATTTTGCTAATCCAGCTTCATGAAGTTTGATAAAACTTTCTATCATATCTTCAGTAATCCAGGTGCCGTCTTGTCGATCTCTATTAATGTCTGCACACTTGCGCATCACATATTCAAAATCCTTGTTATAAGTCACTTTGAAGGCTTTTTCTTTAAAAAGCTTCTTCATAGATTTTGAGACTTTTAAGTTTTCGGGAAACAGGACCATTCGAGGATCTGGACTCCACCATAAAATTGGTTGTCCTTCCTCATACCAAGGGAAAATCCCATTTTCATAAGCAACCTTGATTCGCTCCAAACTCAAATCTCCTTCAAAAGCCAATAAACCCTTGTCGTCTGCAAATTTTGGATGTGGAAATATGATGTCTTTAGTGAGTTTATACATGTTTCAAAAAATAAGTAATCCTGTTATAAAAATAAAGCTCCCAATAATAAATAATATAAAAGTGAATGGGAAAATATCACTTGCTTTTAACTTGGTTATGGCAAGAAGCGGTAAAGCCCAAAAGGGTTGAAGCATATTTGTGATCTGGTCACCATAACTCAAGGCCATAATGATTTTGGGGAGTTCCACGCCAAGTTCTGTAGCAGATTGTAAGGCAATGGGTCCTTGTATTGCCCACTGCCCTCCACCACTGGGGACAAAAATATTTACGATTCCAGAACTGATGAACGTAAAAATAGGTAATGTTGTTTCAGTAGAAATGCTAATAAAAAATTGGGCAAAGTTTACAGCCAGTCCACTCTCCTTCATCACTCCTATGATTCCAAAATAGAGTGGAAATTGTATTAAAATTCCTGAAGCTCCCTTAATAGCTTGAGAAAGAGAATCTAGGTACTGAATAATAGATTTATGAAATAAAATTCCCAATCCAAGCATTAGGAAATTGAGCATATTGGGAGTGATATTGAGTTGTAGTAGATTTTCAAAATAAACCACAAAGAAGCATAAACTAATCAATCCTCCAAAGATTAGAGGTAGAACCCCGTTGTTTTCAATAGGGTGTGCCTTTTTTTCTTCTGAAATTAATCCTACTTCATTTAAGAGACTGGAGACATCAAACCTGGAAGAGGATTTATGCTTTATGCTTCTGAAGATTAAAGGAACCACTACAAGAATTATGACAAATATGATGATGTTGCTCCAACTAAAAATAGTCTCAGAAGTCGATAGTTCTGAAGGAAAACCAGCAGGAAAATCACTCATGATAGAATGTAAATGACCATCTTCTGCCGCCTTTAACGGAGCTGAGCCAGAAATACCGCCATGCCAAACCATCATTCCAGAGTAACCTAAAGCACCGATGAGTGAATAGTTGATGTTTAAGTTTTCTTTTGCAGATTTTTCACCAATTTTTCTGGCGAGTATAGCTCCAAAAATCAGCCCTAAACCCCAGTTGAAAAATCCCATTAGCATTGTGCTTACACTTACTATGACGATCGCAGTGTTGGTATCTGTAACACCTTTTGTTATAAATTCAAGAAGTCTATTTACAGGACTACTTAAAACTAAAATATGACCCAGAACTAAAATCAGCATCATTTGGTAGCCAAAAACCAACAGGTCTTGATCCCATATTCCAGATTGCCATGCCTGTAATGTGGAAATTACTTGAGAATGGTCGGTAGAGAAATCGCCGAAGACAAAAGCTAAAACAAGAGTAAGCAAAGTAAGTCCAATACTTAGGGTGAAAGGTGAGGGGAGTACTTTTGCAAAAAAGAGTTCAAGTTTAGCGATCAAGAGATGGTTATTATTTTAAATATTTCCAGAGTAAAAATAAAAAAAGCTCTAGATAAACGTCTAGAGCTGTATGTATTTATGATTGAACACGAGTTAGAATGGTAAATCATCTTCGTCATCATCATTCAAGTCTTGGACAGGTTCAAACTGATCCGACGGTGGAACTGGAGGAGCCCCGGCAGAATTACTTTGCTCCAAGTTTTCAATTCTCCAGCCATTTAAAGAATTGAAGTATTTGGTTTCTCCTTGTGGACTTACCCACTCACGACCTCTTAAATTGATTCCGACTTTCACGTTTTGTCCAACATTAAAATTGTCTAATAAGTTGGTCTTATCCTGAACAAATTCAATAAGAATATGTTGAGGATATTGTTCTTCAGTGGTGACAACCATCTCTCTTTTTCTGAAACCATTACTACCAAATTCTTTGGTTTCTCCTAAGACTTTAATTTTTCCTTGTACTTCCATAATTATTGTTTTGCGAGTAAAATATTTAAAGCTTTTTCAAGCTCATTTTTTTCTATATATTCTTGGGCGATCACATGTATGCGCTCATCAGTGCTTTCTTCTATAAAATGTTCTAAATGATTTTCAGAAATAAATTTTTGAATTTCAGTTCTATCTGGTAATCCTTCAATATTTCCAAGCTTTCCCAGATCGTTGCCTGTTAGAATTGTACTCAATCTTACAGATTTCGGTAATTGGTCAACACCAATTCCAGTTTTATGTATAGGTTTTTCAACTTCAAACATGCCTTCATTTGCTCTAGAGTACCAGTTTCCACCCATTCTGGATACTAAGTCTATTTTATGTTGATCGATGTGTAAACCTTCATCAAGCAAATCTTCCCGGATATGAATTTTCATCACCTCCGCAATAACAAGATTTCCTGCGCCGCCTTCTTCTCCAAGTGAGATAATTTCATTGACCTTACACTCATATTGAACCGGAGATTCTTTTACCCTTGGCGGCTTGACTAGATCCGATTCAAGCATAGTAAAACCAGCTTTTTCAAATTCATTTATACCTTGATCATATTCTGTACTAGAGAGTGAGACTTGTTGTACCATATCCCAATTGACAACATTGATAACCACTTCTTTATACTCCATAGCATTTTCTAGGGTATGTTTGATAGAATTGTCTCTTACCCGTCTTACTGGTGAAAATATTAAAATAGGTGGCTTAGCGCTAAAAACGTTGAAAAAACTGTAAGGAGATAAATTGGGTTTCCCGTTTTTATCGACGCTGCTTACAAAAGCAATGGGTCTTGGTCCTATAGAACCAGAAAGGAGTCCGTATATATTTTTAGTTTCCAGTTCTGAAGGCAAAAAACTTTTCATGCTTGAATTTTTACAAAGGTAATTAATCTCTTTTGGAATTTCTTTTTAGAAAAGATTTCACTTAAAAAAAATGCCGGGAGCTAAATTTTAAAAAAGCTAAACACAGAATTCCCATACCTTCTTTGTTCTGAAAAGGTATCTATATGTTCCAACTTTGTATGTTTCGAGTGTTCAATAATTAGTAAACCATCTTCATTCAAAAGTTCACGTTCTCTTACACTGTTTTCAATCTTTTCAAATTCTTCCAGAGGTATTCCATAGGGAGGATCTGCAAAGATAAGATCTGCCTTCTGAGGTGTTTTTTCTAAAAAATCAAAAACATCACTTTTTATAATGTTCAAATTCAAATCTAATTCTTCAGAAGTCTTGGTTAAAAATTTAATGCAGTCGTAATTTGAATCAACAGCGGTAATGCGTTGAGTTCCTCTGGAAATAAATTCAATAGAAATACTTCCTATTCCAGCAAAAAGATCGATTACTTCTAGGTCTTGAAAGTGTAATCTGTTATTCAGAATATTGAATAAACCTTCCTTAGCCATGTCTGTAGTTGGTCTTACAGGAAGCTTTTTTGGAGCTATAATTCTTCGTCCCTTAAGACTTCCAGATACTATTCTCATAAGTTATACTAAATTAAAATGCTCGTTAAATCCTTCTTTAAAACTAAAACCAGATAAATCTTCTTTATTCTTGAAGTGCATATGTCGTATATAGGTTGAAAGTATTGTGAAAGCGATATTGTTTTCAGAATTATAAAAATTTCCTGTAAAATCAATAATCAAATCCTCTCTGTTAAAATTTAATTCTTCAATTGAAAACAACACATAGTAGGCAAAATCTTCTGCCGTCTCAAAGGAAAAAGCATTTGCAAGTTGTAATTTTTGATTTTTAAATGCTGTGAGGTAGAATTGGTTTTTGCACACATGAATTTTCAAATATTCTGCTGAAATAGACCTTTCTTCATATCCATTTTCAGCTAAACCTGAAACTAAATGAGTGAATTTAAAGCTACCGAATTCATCGAACAGATAGTTGTTGATATTGATATAAGGAATATAGACCGTATTCGCCTGTATAGATTGAATTCCATCATAGGAGAAATCGTCACCTTCTATAAGTTTTGAGCTATATTTTAAATAGTGAGGCAGATGAGACTCTTCAAAATATTCCTGGGGAACAATGCTGAATTGAGGATTTCCATAAATGACTTCAAGTTCCTTGATCCCATAATAATTTAAGAACTGAGAATTGATTTTTGATCTTAAAAGCTTTAAAAGTTCGGATGCAGAAGAAGTAGCTTCCAGCTTAAAATTTTCAAAAACTAGTGGAGTTTGATACTCGTTAAGTACTAAAAAAGAAAATCCATCTTGTAAAATTAAGATGGATAGTCTGTTATAAGTATGTATCGAGTATTCACTCATTAATTGTCACCAAAGTTTTTTGGCCAGTTACCATTTGTATTGACTTGTTTCATAGATCCTACTTTAATAGCATCTCCATCAACACCATCTACAGACTTTATTTGCTTTTCCTGGATAACCAAATCTCTATTTTGGTCTGCAAGAATTAAGTCTTTTGGAGCATTTACTTCAAAAACAGGAATTTTATTACCATCTTCTTCTATGTATCCTGCATCAATTTCAAATGTCTTTTTGTCTGTATGAGGGATATACATTATTTGCTTGTATCTATCTGATTCACCAAATATGGAATCTTTTACAGCTGCAAACCCTAAAGTATCAATTACTACGTCTTGAATATACCTGTCAACTCCGTAGGTTTTAAGGTATTCTTCGTCTAGAAAAGTAGTATCTCTTCTTTGCGTGATAACATATTCAGCAGTGTCAATGAATTTAATCATATCATCGAAATTTCCAACATAGTTACCTATAATTTCTCTGTGAGCTAACTCCACATCACGGATGTCTTTCATTTTCTCAACAATGTCTACGTACCTTCTGTCTCTTATTTTATTAAATTCGACAGGTCCGTAAACCGCATTATAAGTGAAGTAGCCTAGAACTCCGATAACAACCCACAAAACAATCTGAAATACAATCTTCATAACTTAAAATTAAGAATTTTTGATTTAGACAAAACTACAACTTTTTTTCAATCACAAAAGTTTACTACCAAAAAATCGTGCTTATATTTGAAATTTACGAATTGTATCTTCTTTTATGAACAATCAAGAGTTTTACGAAGCACTCAAAACTGATTTTGGGCACCTTCCAACACCAAAACAAGATCTTACTTTGCAATTGTTGTCAAAGTTTGTTTTGGAAACTTCAGTGGATCGCATTTTTTTATTAAAAGGCTATGCTGGTACAGGTAAAACGACGATTATAGGGACGCTCGTTAAAAACATCTGGAAGGTAAAAAAGAAGGTTATTTTAGCGGCACCAACAGGTAGAGCTGCTAAAGTCATCTCAAACTATAGCAATCAATACGCTCAAACCATTCACAGAAAAATTTATCAACCTAAAAGTACTAGTGGAGGAGGAATAGAGTTCGTCCCTCAAGTGAACAAGCATAAAAACACAATTTTTATTGTTGATGAAGCTTCCATGATTCCTGATTTCCCAAGTGGAGATCAACTTTTCAACCGAGGTTCTGTGCTAGATGACCTCATGGAATACGTTTATTCCGGAGAAAATTGCAAATTAATTTTTATTGGTGATACCGCTCAATTACCTCCTGTGAAAGCAAACTTGAGCCCTGCTTTAGACGAAAAAACACTGACCAACCACTATCAAATGGATGTCATCCCTGTAGAGCTTGATGAGGTAGTAAGGCAAAAACTTGAGAGCAGTATTTTGTTGAATGCCACCAAAATTCGAGAAACCATAGAAAATGAAGATTTTGAAAGCTTCAAATTTGAGTTGTCAGATAAGGCAGATATGGTAAGACTTGTGGACGGCTACGAAATTCTGGATGCTATAAACGAAGCTTACGATAATCTTGGTCATGAGGAAACTGCTATTATTGTGAGATCCAACAAAAGAGCAAATCTGTACAACGAGCAAATACGGAGTAGGATATTGCTGAGGGAAGACGAAATTGCACCTGGTGACTTTTTAATGGTAGTCAAAAACAATTACTTCTGGGTCAAGCCTAAAAGTGATGCTGGCTTCATAGCTAACGGTGATATCGTTGAGATATTAGAAATTTTTGGAATCAAAGAACTTTATGGATTTAGGTTTGCAGAAGTGAAAGTTCAAATGGTAGATTATCCTAAAATGAAACCTTTTGAAACGGTTATTATGTTGGATACATTAAACTTAAATTCTCCATCTTTGCCCTACGAGCAATCCAATCAGCTATATCAGGAAGTGATGAAAGATTATGAAGACATCACCTCCAAATACAAAAAGTTCCTGAAGGTGAAACAGAACCCGTTTTTTAATGCTTTACAGGTTAAATTTAGTTATGCGATCACTTGTCACAAATCCCAGGGTGGACAATGGGATACAGTTTTTGTTGAACAGCCTTATTTGCCAGATGGAATCAATAAAGATTACTTAAGATGGCTGTACACTGCTTGTACACGAGCAAAAGAAAAATTATACCTCATTGGTTTTAAAGATGATTTTTTCAGCGAAAAGCAATTGTAAACCTTTAATTAAATTTTAAATCTATGTCTAAGCCTTTCAAAGTGATAGCAATGATTCCTGCCCGGTACCAAGCTTCCAGATTTCCTGGAAAGCTGATGCAGGATTTAGCTGGAAAAACAGTAATTACTAGAACTTACGAAGCCGCAAAACTAACTGAATTGTTTGATGAAGTTTACGTTGTTACAGATTCTGAACTCATTTTTTCTGAAATTGAAAACGAAGGGGGAAAGGCGATCATGAGCAAAAAGGAACATGAATGTGGCAGCGATCGCATTGCGGAAGCTGTTCAAGATATGGATGTTGACATTGTTATCAATGTACAAGGCGATGAACCTTTCATCAATGAAAAGGCTTTGAGTAAACTATTAAATGTTTTCAAAGAAGATAAAGACAGACTTATAGATTTAGCGTCTTTGAAAGTAAAATTAACTTCAGAAGAAGATATTTTAAATCCAAACCATGTCAAAGTGATAACAGACCTCAATAATTTTGCTCTTTACTTTTCCAGATCACCAATTCCTTTTCACAGAGCCAAAGAGTTACAAATCGATTATTTTAAACATGTGGGCATTTACGCCTTCAGGAAAGAAGCTTTGATGGCTTTTTATAATCTGCCCATGAGCCCATTGGAATCAGCAGAAAAAATCGAATGCATTCGCTATTTGGAAAATGGTAAAACCATAAAAATGGTGGAAACGCAAGAAGTAAGTATTGGGATCGACACTCCAGAAGATTTAGAAAAAGCAAGACAGAGGTTTCCTAACTGAGGGTTTAATTAACCGTACCTCCTAGCTGAAACTCCCAATTCATTTAGTGATTTACTAAGAAATTGTTGGTTTCTAGCGACTCCCTCTTATGGTATGTCGTTTCAGAATTTTCTTTCCTTCAATTTTCGATCTTTCAGATTGAATAATTTTCCAGATAGAATCTGAGGCATATTGGCGAGAGGTTTCTAAATCAACCACAGGTTTTGGATAATCTTCACCGAGTTTGAAACCATACATGTCTTGTTCCATACTGGTTAATTTCCAAGGTTCATGAACAAATTCCTTTGGTATCGTATTCAATTCTGGAACGTATTTTAAAATAAACTCTCCATCAGGATCGTGTTTGTAGGAATTTTTCACAGGATTGTAAATCCTTAACGTATGGATACCTGTAGTTCCTGCCTGCATTTGCAGCTGAGGATAATGTATGCCTGGCTCAAAATCTAAAAATAAACTCGCTAAATGTTCTGAAGCATCCTGCCATTTTTGCCATAGCAAATGAGTGAAAAATGAGACCAGAAGGGCTCGCATTCTAAAATTGAGATACCCCGTTTGGGTCAAGCATCTCATACTTGCATCCACAAGAGGAAAACCTGTCATACCCTCTTTCCAGGCCTTAATCAGCACATTATCTTTTTTATGCTTCAATACATCAAATGCAGAATTGAAATTTCGGGATTCTGCTCTGTATTCCATTTCAAACTTCTGTATGAAATGCGCCTGCCATCTCAATCGTGATTGAAATTGACTTAAAGCCTGCTTGTTTTTAATTTTTTCTTCTTTTTCCATGGAAGCATGAATGACTTCCCTTATTGATAAGACTCCCCATGCAATGAAAGGTGATAATCGACTACAGGATTTTCTGGCCAAAAGTGGTTTTGAAATGTGATTTTGGTAGTTTGGATAGCGTTCTTCCAAGAAACTATTGAGATAACGAAGAGCAGTTTTTCGACCTCCCTTTTGATAATTCACATCTCTTTCTACGGAAATATTTACAGCTTCAAATTGGCCCTTAAGCTTTTGAATGGTCTTGGACTCGACAAATTGATCTTGATTTGCAGAAAATGGAATTACCTCTTGATTCATGAAATTCTCCCAGGAATTGACCCAGGTTTTTCGATTGCTTAAACCTCTAATGACACCGTTATTGATAAATTCTTTCCATTGAATTTTATAAGAATTAAAAAAGCTTTTTAGACTTTTGTCTCTTTGGAAAGTAATATTCAAACCAGTCTCCTGATGAGAAAATACACTTTTTATCTTCAGTTGAGCATGTATCTTTTTAAACGCATTTTCTACTGAAGATTTTACAATTAATACTTCGGTTTGATAATTAGCTAATTCTTTTTGAAGATCTGTTAAAGATTCTTTGATGAACCTAAAATGCCTTTCGCTGTAATGCGGATCTTGAAGAAGAATAGGTTCTAATGCATACAATATTAAAACCGGATGCCTGTTTTGTAAAGCCTTATGTAATGGTGCATGGTCCTGCAATCTCAAATCTCTCTTCAGCCATACTACATTTACCATTTTTATTTTCTCTTAATTTTTTACTGCGTCTTTATACGTTTCCAGACAACGTTCTCTAGCCATTTTATGCTCAACCATTGGTTCAGGATACTTATCGGATTCAAATTCTGGCACCCATTTTTTGATGAATTTTTTATCCTTATCAAATCTGTCAGTTTGAGAATAGGGATTAAAAACCCGGAAGTAAGGTGCTGCATCCACTCCAGAACCAGCGACCCATTGCCAACCACCAACATTGGATGACATTTCATAATCCAATAGTCTTTTAGCAAAGTAGGCCTCACCCCAGCGCCAATCAATCAACAAATGTTTGCAAAGAAAACTACCAACAACCATTCTCAACCGGTTATGCATCCATCCAGTTTCATTAAGTTGTCTCATTCCTGCATCCACAATTGGATATCCTGTCTGTCCCGATTTCCATTTTTCAAAATCTTCTTCATTATTCCTCCATTCTATTCGGTCGTATTTGGGCTTGAAGGCTCTATCCTGTGTTTCAGGATAATGATATAGAATGGCTTTATAAAATTCTCTCCAGATCAATTCATCCAAAAAGGTTTCATTCTTAACAGACAATGCTTTTTCAATAACTTTTCTGTAACCAATGGTGCCGAATCTTAAATAGGGACTTAATCTGGAAGTGCCTTCTATGGAAGGTATATTTCTGGTTTCTTCGTAATCTTTAAGCAAAGTTTTGTCCAAATTATGTTTGAGTACTTTTATAGAAGATCTTTCAAATCCAATGTCAGACAATGAAACATTTGGTAATCTTGTATTTTTATAAGTCTTATCTAAAAAATCTTCAGAAGGATACGTTTTAAAATCAATGTTTTTAAATTCTTTTTTCCATTGTTTCATGTAGGGAGTAAACACTAAATACATCCCACCATCATTTTTTTCAACTTCAGTTTTTTCAAAAATGACCTGATCCTTAAAATTGTGGAATTCGATACCATTTTCAGCTAACAGAGCATCAATTTTTGCATCACGTTTTTGAGCGTATGGTTCGTAATCTCTATTGGTGTAAATGGCTTCAACCTCAAAATCTTCAATGAGTTGCTTTATTGCATTTTCTGGAGTGTCATGGTAAGTAGCAATAGAAGAATTGTGATGCTCCTGAAGATAAGAGCGCATTTTTTGTAATTCATCGTGAATGAAAGTGATACGTGCATCATCTTTAGGAAGCTCATCTAGAATATGCTTGTCGAATATAAATAGTGGAAGCACTTGAAATTCTCCTGAAAGAGCATGATAAAGCCCCACATTATCTTCAAAACGCATATCTCTTCTGAACCAAAACACTCTTACTTTATCACTCATTTTATTTGAAATTTGAATTACATTCCTAAACATAAAAAATCTTCTTGCAAGTTAGCTGACCCACAAGAAGATTTTAAAAATTTTAGCTGAAATCTAACTTACATTCAGACTTCCCATTCCACCATCTACGCCAAGAACTTGGCCTGTAATCCAGGTAGAATCTTCGGATAATAAGAAACTTGCTATTTTTCCGATATCAGAAGGTTCACCGACACGCTTAAGTGGGTGTCTTTCATCCATCTTCTCCTTCTTTTTATCATTATTAAGCAATTTACCAGCCAACTGTGAATTTACAAGAGATGGAGCAATAACGTTTACTCTAAATGAAGGTGCATATTCTGCTGCTAGTGATCTTGCAAATCCCTCTATAGCTCCTTTTGCCGCAGCAACACTGGTATGAAATGGCATTCCAGTTTGTACCGCAACAGTACTAAAGTATACTATACTCGCTTGCTTAGAATTTTTCAACTTTGAAAGCACACCATGGGTAACTTTGACCAAACTCATGAAATTCAATTGAAAGTCTTCTTCAAAGACTTCAGGCTTCATCATTTTGAAAGGCTTCAAATTGATGCTTCCTGGGCAGTATACTAAACCATCTAAAGTTTCGGGCAAATCTAATTCTGATATGTCATCTGTAAGTGCATCAAACTTGTGGTATGTCACATCATAATTAGATAAATTTTCATCAGATCTTGATGCCACTATAATGTTGTGTTTTGCACTTAACTCTTTTACGATTTCTAAACCTATTCCTTTAGATCCTCCTATTAGTAAAATATTCTTTTTCATATGCTTATTTATTTTGATTTTCAAAATGACCGAATTTTTCAATCATTTTAGCCTCTCTGGCTTTAAAAATTTTATTCAATTTTGGTTTTACAACTAGTGGGTGCATTAATCGTCCCAAAGCTCCAAGTGGTAATTTATAGTGAACTAAGTCTTCTACTTCTACGCCACCTTCAATTTCATGGATAAAATGCTTGTGATGCCACAATGCATAGGGTCCATACAGCTGAATATCTACAAAATAGTTAGGTTCCTCTACGTGTGTAATCTCAGTCACCCATTTTGTATTAAAACCCGGTAATGGAGTTACATTATACTGTAGTAATTGTCCTGTAAACATTTTTCTGTCCGCACCAGATAATATTTCAAACCCCATATCATCTGGCATTATTTCTTGTAGATTTTTAGGATCTGAAAGAAATTCCCAAGCCCTTTGCTTTGTGATGGGTAATTTCTGCTTGGTGTTGATTTCATATATCATGATTCAAAAGTAAATATTTTATTGTTTAATGAAATAAGATTGAAGTTAAACAAAAGTTATTGTTACGTGCTTTCAAACCGAAAAACTGATAAATAAATCTTTATACGATACTTGATTATAAGGAGTATACCTTTATTTGCAATAAATTAATTTAGATGATATATAAGAGTCTTTTAATATTGCTTGTACTCACAGGCTGTAAAAGTTCTCAAACTGATTTGCCTGTTTTGCAGAATTGCCCGGGTAATGGAGATTGCGAAGTCCAAGTGTTTAAAGAAACCAAATTATTACTCAAAGAAAAATCTTCAGAAATTTCAGATGTATTTTTTGAAGAGGATAAAGATTTTCAAGTCATTTTTATCAAATACAAAGACTCTAAGAAAAAGGATTATACCGAAGAAATCTATCTTCAAATTCCGTCAAGATTTAGAGAAATTCATTCCAAAAATTATAGCCTAAATAACCAGAAAGTTGTGTTTGGTAAGATTTGTAATTGTGAGGAGTCGGGTTTTAAGTACGTAAATCAAGGTGAACTAGTAATTTTGAATAATAAGGAAACTATTTCACTTCATTTAGAAATCAAATCAGAAAAAAAGCAAGTTATTCAGATTATTGATCTTGAAATTTAATTGTCAATAACATCTCCTGAAAATGTAGGAACGCCAGGTGAGAAACTTGGTTTTTTTGTATCCTCCTCAGAGTTTAATTCTATGACATTATAAGGAAAGTCTCCATTTCTGATTTTATCTCTTTTTTTACAATTCAAATCGGCGTAAAACGTCTCATACTTTTTCTCAGCAGCCGTGTCCCAAGCATATAAATAAACCTCTCTTACATAGGTTAAAATCAAATCGTAGGAATCGTGTTCTCCGTAAGATCCTAACGCAATGATAGCCTGTTTTGAAGAGTCAGCTTTAGTTTTTTCCTTGTTAGGATTTGTCATAAAATCATAAACAGCCTCTTTGAATTGAATTTCAGAAATCCCTTCTTTTTTAACACCATTCATCAACAATTTTCCCTCTTGGTTAATTACTAGAGTCAACAGGTTGTTAGATTTTGATGAAGTATAGTCTTCGTTTGAAATTTCTTTTTCAATAAGGCAGGTGTTATCAAGCCAAACTTGACTGTGAGCAATACTTAACATTGATAAATATAAAAGAGTAAAAATTAGAGTTTTCATAATTTTCATTTTAATTATAGCAAAGATATAAACTTATTCCTCCAATATAACCAGAGCTGATACTTATCATTTTTAGTAACAGCCTGTTGTGAGATTTTTGTATCCTAATTTAATTATATGTCGAAGGATAAGTGTTTTCACTGTGGTGATGACTGTTCAATCGAAGTTTATCACGATGATAAAGTCTTTTGCTGTAATGGTTGTAAAACCGTTTTTGAGATTTTTTCTGAGAATGACTTGACGTGTTATTATGACTTAGAACAGAATCCCGGTGCAACTCCAAATGAAATCAATGGCAAATTCGATTATCTTGAAAAGGAAGATATCGTTAATAAACTTATTGATTTTCAAGAAGATTCTACTGAAATTGTCACTCTTTATATCCCTCATATTCACTGTAGCTCTTGTATTTGGGTCCTAGAGAATCTCCATAAATTAAATAAACACGTCGTTTCTTCTCAAGTTGACTTTCCCAAGAAAAAAGTGACAGTAACTTACAATACTGAAGAATTTTCTCTAAAGTCATTGGTCGAGTTGATGTCGAGAATAGGCTACGAACCTTATATCAGCCTTGAAAATTACGGACAAGCCAAGCAAAGTTTGGATAGAAGTCTAGTTTACAAAATTGGTGTTGCCGGCTTTGCTTTTGGTAATGTGATGTTTCTGAGTTTTCCAGAATACTTTGAGGTTACAGAATATTGGTTGGAGCAGTATAAGCCAGTTTTTAGATGGCTCATGTTTTTCTTCAGTTTGCCGGTGGTTTTCTACGCTGGGCAAGATTATTTCAAGTCGGCCATTAAAGGTTTAAGAAGTAAAATTTTAAATATTGATATCCCCATAGCTTTAGGAATCACCGTTTTATTTTTGAGAAGTACTGTTGATATTCTTTTCAATTTAGGATCTGGTTTTTTCGATAGTCTTACAGGTTTAGTGTTCTTTTTGCTTTTAGGTAAAATTGTACAGCAGAAGACGTATAAATTTATGTCCTTCGAAAGGGATTACAAATCTTACTTCCCAATAGCGGTAACGAAAATAAATTCAGAAGGAAAAGAAGAAAACACCCAGGTTTATGAAATAGAAAGAGGGGATAGGTTACTCATCAGAAATCAGGAATTGCTCCCAGTAGATGGAGTCCTGATGTCCGTTTCTGCAGAAATCGATTATAGTTTTGTCACCGGTGAGGCTAAACTTGTGAAAAAAGTGTCTGGTGATAAAGTTTATGCCGGAGGAAAGCAAAGTGGCAGCGCTGTGGAAATTGTTGCCGAAAAGTCGGTTGAACAAAGTTATCTGACCCAATTGTGGAGTAATGATGTCTTTCAAAAAGATTACAATCCAAAATTTCAAAGTCTTATTGACAAAATCAGTAAGAAATTTACAGTAGCTGTTCTTTCTATAGCCTTTTCAGGCTTGTTTTTTTGGCTTTTTTACGATGCCAGTCTTGCCTTAAATGTATTTACGGCGGTGCTTATCATTGCATGTCCCTGTGCTATAGCCTTAGCGACGCCCTTTGCTATGGGTAACTTGTTGAGGATCTTCGGGAAGAATGGATTTTATCTCAAAAATACAAACGTCCTGGAGCAGATGGCAGATCTTGATGTTTTTGTTTTCGACAAAACAGGAACGTTAACAACAAATAAAAAAAGTGATATTTCATATTCTGGCTTGACTCTAAGCGAGGATGATAAGATGGTGTTGAAAAACTCTTTTAGAAACTCCAATCACCCTTTGAGTAGAGAGTTGTATTCCTTTTTAAGTAGTCAGAATATTCAAGATTCAGAATCTTTTGAAGAACACCTTGGGGAAGGAATTATTTCATCTTACAATGACCACACTTATAAATTGGGTTCTGCAAAATTTGTTTCAGATCATGTGGAGGATGCGAGTTTGTCAACTGCCGTTCACATCAGTAAAGATGAAACCTACTTAGGCAAGTTTGAATTTGATACGGTTTACAGAAAAGGTGTAGAGCCACTGTTTGAGTCACTAGATTCATATTATAAATTGATTATACTTTCTGGTGATAATGAAGGTGAGAAGCCAGTACTTACAAAGATGCTGCCTAAAACCACTCAGATGTTTTTCAATCAAAAGCCTGATTCCAAAATGCATTTGATAGAAAAAATTCAATCTGAAAACAAAAGTGTCGCAATGGTTGGTGATGGTTTAAACGATGCAGGAGCATTAAAACAGGCTGATATAGGGATTGCTATTTCAGAGGATGTGAACGTTTTTTCTCCTGCCTGCGATGCGATAATGGATGCTTCTGAATTTTATAAACTAGATAAGTATGTGAGTATAACAAAAAAAGGAATCAAAATCATTAAACTCAGTTTTGCATTCTCATTCCTCTATAATGTCATAGGTCTATATTTCGCCTTGACAGGTCAGCTACAGCCAGTCATTGCAGCGATACTAATGCCTTTGAGTTCAATTTCAATCGTCATTTTTACAACATTGGCAACACAATACATTTCCAAACCAATTCTTAATGAAAAGCTAAGTAAACATGACTAACGTCATTTTTTAAAGAGAACTTCCCATGTAATTTTGAAAAAAAAATAAACTATGAACGTCATCTACGGACTTCTTGCCATCAGTATTCTTGTAGCCCTTGTGTTTTTCGGGCTTTTTATTTTCTCAGTAAAAAAAGGCCAATTTGATGATGATTATACACCATCGGTGAGAATGCTATTCGATGACGAATTAGTCAAAGACGATGACGCTAAAGTGAAAGACAAAGAAAATTCGAACAATCAACAAAAACAATCATAACTATGGAGTTACAGCAATTTCATTACGATAATAAAATCGTAAAAAACTTCCTTTATGCCACCATTATCTGGGGCGTTATTGGAATGTCTGTTGGCCTTTTATTGGCATTTATGTTTATTTTTCCAAGCGTTACCGACGGTATCTCTTGGTTAAGTTTCGGTCGTTTAAGACCATTACACACCAACGCTGTGATTTTTGCATTTGTGGGAAATGCCATATTTGCAGGAGTTTATTACTCTACTCAAAGATTGCTCAAAGCGAGAATGTTTAGTGATGCTCTCAGTAAAATTAATTTCTGGGGATGGCAATTGATCATCGTTGCAGCAGCAATCACTTTACCTCTAGGCTTTTCAAGCTCCAAAGAATACGCTGAATTAGAATGGCCTATCGATATTATGATAGCTATCGTTTGGGTTGTTTTTGGATGGAATCTTATTGGTACTATTCTGAAAAGACGTCAACGTCACTTATACGTAGCCATCTGGTTTTACTTAGCTACATTCGTTACCGTTGCCGTACTTCATATTTTCAATAGTTTGGCCTTGCCGGTTAACCTATTTAAAAGTTATTCTGCTTATGCTGGTGTTCAGGACGCATTGGTACAATGGTGGTATGGACACAACGCGGTTGCGTTTTTCTTGACTACTCCATTCTTAGGTTTGATGTATTATTTTGTACCTAAAGCAGCGAACAGACCTGTTTATTCTTACAAATTATCGATTATTCACTTCTGGTCTTTGATCTTTATCTACATCTGGGCTGGTCCTCATCACTTGCTGTATACAGCACTACCTGACTGGGCTCAAAATTTAGGTGTTACTTTTTCTATTATGTTGTTGATGCCATCCTGGGGGGGAATGATCAACGGTCTTCTTACCCTTCGTGGTGCATGGGATAAAGTTAGAACAGATCCTGTTCTTAAATTCTTCGTGGTTGCCATTACTGGTTATGGTATGGCTACTTTTGAAGGACCTATGCTTTCGCTTAAAAATGTTAATGCGATCGCTCACTTTACAGACTGGATCATTGCTCACGTCCATGTTGGAGCTTTAGCGTGGAATGGATTCCTTACTTTTGGTATGGTTTATTGGTTAATCCCAAGATTATTCAAAACTAAATTATTTTCAGTAGGATTAGCCAACTTACACTTTTGGCTAGGAACTCTAGGAATTGTGATGTATGCATTACCAATGTATGTCGCAGGTTTCTTGCAAGCCTCTATGTGGAAACAATTCAATCCAGATGGAAGTTTGTTTTACGGTAACTTCCTGGAAACTGTGACTGAAATTATGCCAATGTACTGGATGAGAGCTATTGGAGGTAGTCTTTATATCATAGGTACATTTGTAATGATTTACAATGTGATAAGAACAGCCAGAGCTGGTTCTAGAGTTGAAGACGAACTTGCAGAAGCAGCTGCTTTAAGCCGTGGTGGTAGAAGAAAAAGAGGAGAAAAATTCCACACTTGGTTGGAAAGAAAACCTATTCAATTAACCATCCTGGCAACAATCGCAATTCTTATAGGCGGTATTGTTCAGATCATACCAACTTTATTAGTCAAATCTAATATCCCGACTATTTCTACTGTGAAACCTTATACTCCATTAGAACTTGAGGGTCGTGATCTATACATTCGAGAAGGTTGCGTGGGATGTCACTCTCAAATGGTGAGACCTTTTAGAAGTGAAGTAGAGCGTTATGGTGAATATGCCAAAGCTGGAGAGTTTGTTTACGATAGACCCTTCTTATGGGGAAGTAAACGTACCGGACCAGACTTATTAAGGGTTGGAGGAAAATATTCAGACAACTGGCACTTCAACCATATGTATGATCCACAAAGCACATCATCGGGATCGATCATGCCAAGTTACCAGTGGCTAATCAAAAGTGAATTGGATAAATCAAACACTGTCGATAAGCTGAAGACAATGGCAAAATTAGGAGTTCCTTATTCTGATGAAGAAATAGAAAATGCTCAGGCTTCTATGCTTGCCCAGGGAGAGGAAATTCAATCCAATTTGTATAACGATCCGGATTTTGTAAAAGCTTACGAAGCTGATAAAGCTTATGCAGAAGAGAATAATCTTGATTTTGTCGAAATGAAAAACAGAGAGATTGTTGCTCTGATTGCTTATCTGCAGAGGCTTGGAACTGATATTAAAATAAAGACTAACCAAGAAGTTACAACTTCTAATTAAATACTTGAACTATGTTGAAATTTATAAAAGGACATATGGAAACGATACAAGGGATAGAGATCTATCCTATCATTTCCCTGCTTATTTTCTTCATCTTTTTTGTTGTGCTTTTCTGGTGGGTGTTTACCGCCAAGAAAGACTATGTGGAAGAAGTAAGTCAAATACCATTGGAATCTAAAAACGAACATGAATTATGAGGAACCTAGCATCTATATTTAGAATCATAGCGCTGGTAGCAATAGCTTGGGGAGGAGTTGAACTTCTTTTTGAAACAGAACCAGGACAGCTTGCCGTCTTAGCATATCCAAAAACCTTAATTTTCTTGGGGGTCATAGCTCTAGTATCTATTGCCATTGAAGTTTCTGTAGCTGCACTAAGATTTACATTGTTCAAATCACTTTCAGAAGAGAAACAAGAAAAATTCTTAGCTCTTGAAAATAAACGTGTGGATCAATTGAAGGCGAAATTTGAAAATCTTCCAAAACTTCTGACACGTTCAAGACCTATTGAAGAAGAAGGTGAAATTGAACTGGATCATAACTATGACGGAATTCGTGAGCTGGATAATAAATTACCACCATGGTGGATCTATAGCTTCTATGCAAGTATAATTTTTGCGGCCATTTACTTAGTAAGATTCCATGTGTTTGACGATTACACACAAGTTGAAGAATATAAAGCTGAGGTGGCACAAGCTGAAATAGATATTGCTCGATATAAAGAAACTGCCAAAGATTTGGTCACTCTGGAAACAGTAACGCTTATGGCAGATCCGTCAGATCTAGAAGCTGGTAAGCAAATCTACACCAACAACTGCGTAGCTTGTCACAAAGCCGATGCCGGTGGAGGAATTGGTCCTAACTTAACAGATGAACATTGGATTCTTGGGGGTGGGATCAAGAATGTATATAGAACTTTATTTGAAGGCGGACGTCCTGGTAAAGGCATGGTGTCATGGAAAAATGACTTCAAACCTTCAGAATTACAGCAGGTAGCGAGTTATGTGCTTTCATTGCAAGGAACCGTACCAGCTGAACCTAAAGAACCTGAAGGTGAGATTTGGGTAGAAGAAGTAGAATAATTATAAAATAAAGCAAAGTGGATAATAAAGAAGAATTTAGAAACAGCATAGGAACGTTAGACCAGGAGGGAAAGCGTGCTTGGGTATATCCAAAAAAGCCTAATGGTGTTTTTTATAAGTATAGAAAATACGTTAGTTATTTTCTATTACTTTTCTTGTTAGCTGCTCCTTTTATTAAAATCAATGGGAATCAATTTTTACTCTTTAATGTATTAGAGCGTAAATTCAACATTTTTGGGTTTCCGTTTTGGCCACAGGATTTTTATCTTTTTGTGATTTCCATGATTATTGGAGTTGTTTTTATCGCTTTGTTTACAGTGGCTTTTGGTAGAATCTTTTGCGGCTGGATTTGTCCACAGACCATTTTTATGGAAATGGTATTCAGACGAATAGAATACGCCATTGAAGGGGATCGAGGCAAGCAAATACGCTTAGATAAGGCACCATGGAACAAAGAGAAAATATTTAAAAAAGGAAGTAAATGGACTATTTTTGCCATCATCTCCTTTTTGATTGCCAATGTGTTTTTAGCTTACTTGATCAGTAGTGATGAGTTAGTGAAATACATCACCAACGGACCAACCAGTCACTTAGGAACATTTATTCCATTGCTCATTTTTACGGCGGTGTTCTACTTTGTATTCGCCTGGTTTAGAGAGCAAGTCTGTATCATAGCTTGTCCTTACGGGAGACTTCAAGGAGCGATGCTGGACAAGAAATCTATTGTGGTAGCTTATGACCATAATCGAGGAGAGCGGGAGCTTGGCCGTCAGAAATTTAAGAAAAATCAAAATAGGGCAGAAGAAGGCGTTGGAGATTGTATTGAATGTGCGCAATGTGTCCAGGTTTGTCCTACGGGGATAGATATTCGAAATGGGACTCAGCTGGAATGTGTTAATTGCACTGCCTGTATTGATGCCTGTGATTCGATCATGGAAAGCGTGGATTTACCTAAGGGACTTATTCGTTATGCTAGTGAAGAGAATATTGAGAAAAAAGCAAAATTCGAATTTACACCGAGATTGAAAGGCTATTCAGCAGTTCTGACGATACTTATTGGTTTTTTAATGGGTCTTTTACTTATCAGAAGCGATATTGAAGCAAAGGTTTTGAGATTACCTGGACAACTTTATGAAATGACAAAGGAAGGTAAAGTATCCAATGTTTTTACCTATAAATTATTGAACAAAACTAATGTGGAAATGGATAGTATTCATTTCAAAATCAACTCTTTTGACGGAGAATTAAAAATGGTCAAAAAAGAGTATTTCAGCATAGATAAAGGCGGAATTGCCAAAGGAACTTTCTTTATAGAAATAGAACCAGCTCAGCTTAGTGATTCTAAAAATAAAATTGAAATAGAAGTTTACAGCAAAGACCGAATCATTGACCGGGCAACGACCAACTTCATGGGACCACGAACTTTTAGATAAAAAATTATGAAATTAAATTGGGGAACATCTATAGTAATCGCATTTGTACTTTTCATAGGATTCATCATGTTTATGGTGGTACAAATGTTATCAAATAAAGAACTAGAATACGACCTTGTAGTAGAGTCTTATTACCAGAAAGAATTGACTTTTCAGGAGGATTTGGATTCTGCGCAGAATGCGGCAGATTTGGAAAATCAGGTGAATATAGCAATGATATCAGAAGGGCTTCAGATTATTTTTCCTTCAGATTTTGACTATTCTGAAATAGAAGGAGAAGTTTTTCTCTACAGACCTTCAGATAAGGCATTGGATTTCACAGTTCAGCTTCAATTGGAAAACAGTGAATATGTTTTGCCAAGATCATTGATGGAGGCTGGGAAATGGGAAGTTAATCTAAAGTTCAATCACAAAGGAGAAGATTACTTTATTCAACAGAAAATCCAAATCTAAATGTTGTGGACAGCTTTCATTTTAGGACTTTTAGGTAGTTTTCACTGTGTTGGCATGTGTGGGCCTATAGCTCTTATGCTGCCCGTAGATCGTCAAAATCCATGGCGAAAAGCCTTCCAAGTTTCCTTATACCATTTAGGTAGAATTACTACGTATGCGCTCATAGGTCTAGTATTTGGCCTTATCGGAGAAAGCTTTGCGTTATTTGGATTTCAACAGCAACTCTCTATCATCATTGGAGTCATCATGCTGTCTTCTCTTCTTTTTTCTGAATCTATTTTAGGAAAGCTTAATCTCGCCAAACCACTTTATAAATGGGTAGGTAAACTAAAGTCCGAACTTGGCTCTTCGTTAAAGAAAAAGGAACTCGATACATTTTATTATTTAGGTTTTCTGAATGGTTTACTGCCGTGCGGCTTAGTATACATGGCGGTTTTTGGATCCATAGCTATCACAGGATTAGTTGAAAGTTCATTGTATATGGCGTTCTTTGGTTTGGGCACAATCCCGCTGATGAGCCTTGTAATTTATGCCAAAGACTGGCTCAACTCAGTTTTAAAATTCAATCCTAAACGCTTAATTCCTATTGCTATTGCCATTATTGGTATTCTTTTTATCTTGAGAGGAATGGGGCTTGGTATTCCTTACGTTTCTCCAAAACCTGCCCAAAGTCAAGTAACTTCATCTATGGAATGTCATTAACTTTAAGATTAATCTTCCTTCATTCCGTATCCTACTTCAAACACTTACGAAATCGTTTTAGTTTAGCGTATAATCAATTTTAACAAAAATAATGCTTAATTAATCTGCTATAGCTGATTATTTTCCTCATAATTAACTAGATTTAAGAGTTAATTCTTATAATAATAGTTGAAATTTTTTTTATGAAGAGAGAATCAATGTATGATAGTAGTTTTGAACATGACGCCTGTGGAATCGGGTCTGTCATAAATATTGATGGAAAAAGGGAACATCAACTTATAGTTGATGCACTTACCATGCTTGAAAATATGGAACATCGGGGAGGAACTGGCGCAGACCCGGATACCGGAGATGGTGCTGGAATTCTTATTCAAATTGATAAAAATTTTATAAAGGAAATCGCAATAGAAATTGATGTTAACATTGATGGCGAAAAACCTGTTGGAATTGGAATGTTGTTTTTTTCAAAAGTTGGAAGTGTTGCCAATCAATGCAAAGAAATTTTAGCCAAACATGCAGAGGAACTCGATCTTGACATTTTAGGTTACAGAACGGTTCCAGTAGATTCTAAAGTTCCAGGTATGGGAGCAAAACCTGTGGAACCTTTAATTGAGCAGGTTTTGATTCAGCCAAAAGATAAAATGTCTGATGAAGAACTGGAAAGAAAACTCTTCGTGTTTAGAAATTATACAACTCATTATATAGGTAAAAACATTCAAGGGAATAACAAAGCGTTCTATGTATGTAGTATGTCTATCAATACCATTATATATAAAGGCCAACTTAAGACCAATCAACTGAGAGAATACTTTGAAGATTTAAGAAATCCAAACTTTAAATCTGCTTTTGCTATTATTCATTCACGGTTTTCAACAAATACGTTTCCAAATTGGAAACTGGCTCAGCCATTTCATTTTACAGCTCATAATGGCGAAATCAATACGATTAAAGGTAATGTGACTAAAATGAAATCTAAGGAGGCAAATTTTAAATCCAAAGTATTCTCCGACGAAGATCTCCAGCGTTTACTTCCCGTAACCAACCCAGAGCATTCAGATTCAGCTAACTTAGATGCTATGGTCGAAATGCTTGTTCTGGATGGGAGACCTTTGGAACACGCGATGATGATGCTTGTTCCAGAAGCTTGGCAGGATAATACATCTATAGATCCCGAACGAAAAGCTTTCTATAAATACCATGCTTCGGTAATGGAGCCCTGGGATGGTCCGGCAGCGCTTATTTTTACCGACGGCAAGCGGGTTGGGGCAACTTTAGATAGAAACGGTTTGAGACCATCAAGGTATTGCATTACATCAACCAACCGTCTTATCATTTCTTCAGAAGCTGGAGCGCTTCCGGTGGATTCTTCAGAAATAATTAAAAAAGGGCGTTTACAACCTGGCCGTATGATCATGGCAGATCTTGATTTGAATAAAGTCATTTACGATGATGAAATAAAAAACAGAATAGTCAAGGATAAGCAGTATTCGCAATGGATTAAAAACCAACGTATCAAATTAAGGCTTCAGTCAGTACCTGAATTTGATGAAAAGAAATTATCGAGTGAAGAATTACTTCACCTTCAAAATGCATATGGCTACACTTCAGAGGAATTGAAAGTGATTTTAGCCGATATGGCCGTGAGAGCGACAGAGCCTATTGGTTCTATGGGTGCAGACACGCCGCTGGCTATATTGAGCAAACAAAGTCAACATGTTGCCAACTACTTCAAACAATTGTTTGCACAAGTTAGTAATCCACCAATAGATCCTATTCGGGAGAGAATGGTGATGTCGCTATTCACAAGAGTTGGAGAAAGTCTTAATATATTGGACGAATCTGAATTACATACCAAACAGATTCATATTTCACAACCTGTTTTATTGGATTCTGATATTGAAAAATTTAAGCATCTAGCAGAAAAAGGCTTTGACTACGGCTTTATTAATTGTGTTTTTGAGGCGGATGGAAAACCTGGAAGCTTAGAGAAGGCTATAGATGAGGTTTGTAAAAAAGCAGAAGATGCTGTAAAATCTGGTAAAAAGGTTTTGATTTTATCTGATAAAGCTATTGATAAAAACCATGCGCCAATCCCATCCTTGCTATCTACAGGAGCAGTTCATCACCATCTGGTCAAACTGAATTTGAGAACTAAAGCTGGAATTTTGGTGCAAGCGGGAGATATTAGAGAAACACATCATTTTGCAACGTTAATAGGCTATGGAGCTAGTGCTGTCAATCCTTATTTAGCCCTACAATCTATCGAACATCAGCAAATTGATGGAAAACTCGATGCAGATATAAGTATAGATCAAGCTAAAGCAAATTATCAAGAGGCTATAGGGTATGGACTACTGAAAATTCTTTCTAAAATGGGAATTAGCACAGTTCAATCTTACCAAGGAGCTCAGATTTTTGAAGCTCTAGGCTTGCATACTACTGTCATTGAAAAATGCTTTAAAGGCACCATATCAAGGATAGAAGGTATTGACTTTGATGGGCTTGCTCAAGAAGTTCTGGTTAGACATCACAAAGCTTTTCCAGGAAATGATGAGGTGAAAAAGAGTTTGGAAGTTGGCGGAGTTTATCAGTGGAAGTTGAGAGGTGAAAAACACCTTTTCAATCCGGAAACTATTCATTTGCTCCAGCATTCTTCACAGACGGATAATTTTTCTTTGTATAAAAAGTTCGCGAAAACGGTCAATGACCAATTAAAAGATTCTTTGACCTTAAGAGGTTTATTGGAGTTCAAAAAAAGAACACCCATACCACTTGCGGAAGTAGAACCGGCAGAAGATATTATGAAACGTTTCGCCACTGGAGCCATGTCATTTGGTTCGATTTCGCACGAAGCACATTCCACTTTAGCTATTGCCATGAACAGGATTGGTGCCAAAAGTAATAGTGGCGAAGGCGGAGAAGATGAAGCCAGATTTGAAGTGAAACCTAATGGGAATTGGGAGCGTTCTGCAATCAAACAGGTAGCTTCAGGTCGTTTTGGGGTGACGAGTTACTACCTCACCAATGCTGATGAACTTCAGATTAAAATGGCACAGGGAGCAAAACCTGGAGAAGGTGGTCAACTGCCTGGTCATAAAGTTGATGAGTGGATTGGTAGAGTGAGACATTCAACTCCTGGTGTTGGATTAATATCACCACCTCCACACCACGATATTTATTCTATAGAGGATTTAGCCCAACTTATATTCGATTTGAAAAATGCAAATCGCAAAGCCAGAATCAATGTGAAATTGGTTTCACAAGCTGGTGTGGGTACGGTGGCTGCGGGAGTTTCAAAAGCCAATGCTGAAGTGGTTCTGATTTCTGGAGCAGATGGAGGAACTGGAGCATCTCCTTTAAGTTCTATACGTCATGCAGGTTTGCCCTGGGAGCTTGGTTTGTCCGAAGCTCATCAAACGCTGGTGAAAAATAATTTAAGAAGTAGAATCACCGTTCAGGTGGATGGCCAGTTAAGAACTGGTAGAGACCTCGCAATCGCTACTTTACTCGGCGCTGAAGAATGGGGAATTTCCACAGCAGCTTTGATTGTGGAAGGTTGCATCATGATGAGAAAATGTCACACCAATACCTGTCCGGTAGGTGTTGCAACACAAAATCCTGAACTGAGAAAACTTTTCACAGGAAACCCAGACCATGTGGTCAATTACTTTAGATTCCTGGCGGAAGATTTGAGAGAAATCATGTCTCAACTTGGATTCAAGACAGTGAGTGACATGGTAGGTCACTCAGAAGTAATGAAAGTAAGAAAAGACGTACCATTCTGGAAATTGAAAGATCTGGACTTGAGTCCAATTTTATATCAAGAACATATAGCCGAGCAAGTGGGTGTCTTTAAGCAAATTGATCAGGATCATGAAATTGACGAAGTTTTAGACTGGAAACTTTTGGAAGATGCAAAACCAGCTTTTGAAAGTGGTAAATCAGTAAAAAACTCATATTCAATTAGAAATATCGATCGAGCCACTGGTGCAATATTATCCAATGAAATCAGTATGAAATTTAAAGCTGAGGGATTTAAAGAAGATACTATACATTTCAAATTTGATGGATCTGCTGGTCAGAGTTTCGGCTCTTTCTTAGCGAAAGGTGTCACTTTTGAAGTTGAAGGTGAATCCAATGACTATTTTGGCAAAGGTTTATCTGGTGGAAAATTAATTATCTACACTCCAAAGTCCTCTTCATTTGATTCAGAAGAAAACATAATCATAGGAAATGTTGCTTTTTATGGAGCAACCTCAGGAACAGCTTATATTAACGGAATGGCTGGCGAGCGTTTTGGTGTCAGAAATTCTGGTGTGGAAGCCGTAGTAGAAGGTGTTGGAGATCATGCCTGCGAATATATGACAGGCGGTAAAATTGTAATTTTAGGAGAAACAGGTAAGAATTTTGCCGCAGGTATGAGTGGTGGAACCGCTTATATTCTCGATGATCAAAATACTTTTGAAAATAATTGTAACAAAGCAATGGTAGGACTTGAAACTCCTTCTGAAGAGAATTTTAAAGAACTTAGAGTCTTGATTGAGAATCATTATCAATTGACGAGAAGCAAGAAAGCAAAATACGTTTTAGATCATTTTGAAGAGATGAAATCTCATTTTGTCAAGATCATTCCACATGATTACAAACGAATTTTAGAAGCGAAAGAAAAACAAGAACAAAAAATAGTAGCATAATGGGACAACACGACGGATTTTTGAAATATGATAGAGAGTTGCCAAATAGTAGACCTCCAGAAGCGAGAATTGGTGATTATAAAGAAATATTTGAGCCTTTTCCAGAAGAGAAGACCAAGAGTCAGGCCGCAAGATGTATGGATTGTGGAGTGCCCTTTTGCCATTCAGGTTGTCCGCTTGGTAATATCATTCCAGAATTTAATGAAGCAGTTCATAACGAAGATTGGAAAAATGCAGTTTCCATTTTATACTCAACAAACAATTTTCCTGAGTTTACCGGAAGAATTTGTCCGGCACCCTGTGAAGCTAGCTGTGTTTTAGGAATTAATAAAAATCCTGTGGCGATAGAGCATATTGAGAAAACAATTGCTGAGAAAGCTCATGAAATGGGATTTATAAAAGCTAATGCACCTAAAGTGCGAACTGGTAAGAAAGTCGCTGTCATCGGTTCCGGCCCTGCAGGGCTTGCAGCAGCAGATCAATTGAATAAAGCTGGTCACTGGGTTACGGTATTTGAACGAGAAGCGAAAATTGGTGGATTGTTGAGGTATGGTATTCCAGATTTCAAACTTGAAAAATGGGTAGTAGACCGTCGCATTCAAATTATGGATGATGAAGGAGTACGTTTCAAGGTTAATGCTGAAGTCGGTAAAACTGTAAATCCTGATGTGTTGAAAGACGATTTCGATTCTATAGTGGTTTGCACTGGCTCAACGGTTCCAAGAAATCTTCCTATACCTGGCAGAGAATTGAAAGGTATCCATTATGCTATGGATTTCCTTAGTCTTCAGAATAAGGAAATTGATGGAATTAAGTTTGACGATAAAATAACTGCAGAAGGTAAAAATGTTGTGGTTCTTGGCGGAGGTGATACAGGTTCAGATTGTATAGGAACGTCTCACAGACAAGGCGCTGCATCTGTATTGCAACTGGAATTAATGCCGAAACCACAAAGTAAACGCGGAATTAATGATCCATGGCCAATGTGGCCAATGACCTTAAGAACCTCTTCTTCTCATGAAGAAGGCGGTGAGCGTAAATGGAGTACTTTAGCCAAGGAATTTGTTGGAAACGATAAAGGTGAGCTTACTCATATCAAACTTGTAGACCTCGAGTGGGTTAACCAAGGTGGAAGACAAGAGATGAAGGAAATCGAAGGAACAGAGCGTTTAATACCTTGTGAACTTGCATTACTTGCTATCGGATTCACACAGCCTGAAAGTTCGCTTCTTAAGCATCTTGGTGTTTCTCAAACCAAATCTGGAACCATAGATTCTAATAATTATTCAACAAATATAGATTTCATTTTTGCTGCAGGAGATGCTCGAAGAGGCCAATCCTTAGTGGTTTGGGCTATTTCAGAAGGCCGAGAAGCTGCCAGGGAAGTGGATGAATTCTTGATGGGAACTACCGAACTTCCATCCAAAAACGATTCTTACTTAAGTTTGGAAGTATAAAAGTTTATTCTAAATTTGGATAAAAATTTTGAAAACGAATCCTTACGCAGTTGTAGATCAGACAGCATTTCCTTTAATAACGGTAACATTTACTGGTGAAAGAGGAACTAACGCCAGCTTTAAGTCCTACCTGAAAGAACTAGATGATTGCTATTTTGCACAGCAGAAATTGGCTATCGTTTTTGATGCTACAAACGCTGTGGTGCCTAAAATTTCTCATCAGATTTTGCAAGCTCAATGGTTAAAGGAAAATATCACTTTGATGGAGGACTATTGCTTAGGGACTGCTTATGTGATTCCAAATAAAACCATGAGATGGGTGTTAAAGATGATTCTCTTGCTTCAAAAACAGCCTGTTCCTTTTGAGATATTTTCAACATATAAAGATGCACAAGTTTGGACCTGGAGTCAGATTCAGAATAATTAATTAGTCAAATTCAAAATTTGAATCCTTTTTCTCTTATTAAAAAACCTTCCCAGAAACTGATTGAAATCATATAAGCTTTCGTTTAAGCTCAGCTATAATAGATTTTTGGCTCTTATTTTTGTACTTTAATTTAAGATAGAAATATATGATTCATCAATTTAATAAAGTAACGGCTGAAGAAGCTATTTCCAAAGTTAAATCTGGGGACAGAGTCTTTATCCAGGGTGCAGCGATGACTCCCTTCAACCTTATTGATGCTTTGGTTTCCAGATATGAATCTTTAGAAGATGTTGAAATTATGCATCTTCATACCGAAGGTCAGGCAGCATATACAGAAAAACCTTATTCCAGGGCTTTTAAGATCAACAGTGCATTTGTTGGTGGAAATGTGAGAAACTCTGTAAGGGAAGGTAATGGTGATTATATTCCAATTTTTTTAAGTGAAATTCACAGACTGTTCAGACGTTCAATTTTGCCATTAGATGTTGCTTTTATACAAGTTTCACCTCCAGACCGCCATGGCTATTGTTCACTCGGTGTTTCAGTCGACATCACAATACCTGCCATTCAAACAGCCAAGTTGGTTATTGCACAAGTCAACCCTCAAGTGCCAAGAACTCACGGTGATGGAATTATACATATGAGTGAGTTAGATTTTGCTGTTGAAGTTGATGAGTCCATATTTGGTCATGAACCTACTGAAGTTTCAGAATTGGAAAGTAAAATAGGAGCTAATGTTGCAAGTTTGGTGGAGGACGGTGCTACGTTACAAATGGGTATTGGTGGAATTCCTAATGCTGCTCTCAAAAATCTCGGAGGTCATAAAAACTTAGGTATTCACACAGAAATGTTTTCTGATGGGATTTTACCACTTGTTGAAAGTGGTGTCATCAATGGAAGTCAAAAAGAAGTGAAGACTGGTAAAATTGTAACTTGTTTTGCTGTGGGTTCTCAAAAACTTTATAATTTTATAGATGATAATCCATTGGTACATATGAAGGAGGCGGCTTACAC
>Ga0306912_1000117_pt1 | contig 47434 bp, 47 predicted proteins | sample AntRauFillE10628_FD_190443 | JGI IMG/M metagenome (GOLD analysis project Ga0306912, IMG submission 190443) | Saline lake microbial communities from Rauer Islands, Antarctica - Metagenome Filla E10 #628 (v2) (version 2) | ecosystem: Environmental > Aquatic > Non-marine Saline and Alkaline >...
ACTTGAATTAAACGAAGAAGATCTACAAAAACAAGCGGAAATACTAACAGAAATATCAAAAGGTGATTTTGATAATTTAGAGTTTCTTAAAATCATTAACCCAGAAGTTTCAAAGCAACTGGAAAAAAAGGGAGTAAGGCTTGGACTCAGTAGTCTCACTTCAGCTAAAGGATTAATACTTCCAGAATCTGTTGAATGGCTTTCCCTCAACAGTCTCACTTCAGCCAAAGGATTAATACTTCCTGAATCCGTTGGAGAACTTTACCTCAACGGACTCACATCATCCGAAGGATTAATACTTCCTGAATCTGTTAGATTGCTTTACCTCGACAACCTAACCTCAGCCGAAGGTTTAATATTTCCTGAGTCTGTTAAATATCTTTCCCTCGGCAACCTCACCTCAGCTAAAGGATTAATACTTCCTGAATCTATTAAATATCTTGGGCTCAACAGTCTAACATCATCCGAAGGATTAATACTTCCTGGATTTATTGAAGATATTTCCCTCAACAGCCTCATCTCAGCCGAAGGTTTAATACTTCCTGAATCTGTTATATATCTTGAGCTCAACAGCCTCATCTCAGCCGAAGGTTTAATACTTCCTGAATTTGTTGAGTATCTTTACCTTGAGAGCCTCCCAGAAACAGAGAAACAAAAACTAAGAGAACAACGACCAGATTTGGTTAATCAAGAAGAATTTTCTGAAAATATTTTAAATAAAAAAGTACAAGTAGGACCATACTACTTTTCATCTGAAAAACTACTTGAATTAAACGAGGAAGATCTACAAAAGCAAGCGGAAATACTAACAGAAATATCAAATGATGATTTCTCCAATCTAAATGAACTAAAAATAATTAATTCTGAAGTTTCAAAACAGTTTGAAAAAATGGAGGGAGATCTTTCCCTCAACGGACTCACCTCAGCCAAAGGATTAGTACTTCCTGAATCTGTTGAATATCTTTCCCTCAATAGCCTCACATCAGCCGAAGGTTTAATACTTCCTGAATCTGTTAGTCACCTTGAGCTCAACAGCCTCATCTCAGCCGAAGGATTAATACTTCCTGAATCTGTTGGAGAACTTTACCTCGACAACCTAATCACAGCCGAAGGTTTAATACTTCCTGAATCTATTAAATATCTTTATCTCAATAGCCTCACCTCAGCCAAAGGATTAGTACTTCCTAAGTCTGTTGAAAGACTTTCCCTCAACAGCCTCACCTCAGCAGAAGGTTTAATACTTCCTGAATCTGTTGAATACCTTTCACTCAATAACCTCATCTCAGCTAAAGGATTAATATTTTCTGAATTTGTTTTTTGGCTTACCCTCAACAACCTCACATCAGCCGAAGGTTTAATATTCCCTGAATCTGTTGGAGAACTTTACCTCGATAACCTAATCACAGCCGAAGGTTTGATACTTCCTGAATCTGTTAAATATCTTTATCTCAATAGCCTCACCTCAGCCGAAGGTTTAATACTTCCTGAATCTGTTAAATATCTTTATCTCAATAGCCTCACCTCAGCCGAAGGTTTAGTACTTCCTAAATTTGTTTATGGTCTTGGAATCAACAACCTCCCAGAAACAGAGAAACAAAAACTAAGAAAACAACGACCTGATTTGGCTGATAAGATTTAATCTCACTCACTCGAGAAGAGTTAAAACTATTTCGTAAATTAATATCTATGGTATAATATTATTAATATGAACAAACAAAAAACATTAACTATTGTAGGAACTATTATTGGTTTATTATTTATTGGGGGTGGAGCTTTTAATTTTTTTAATACAAATAATCAGGAAGAATTTTCTGAAAATATTTTAAGCAAAAAAGTACAAGTAGGACCATACTATTTTTCATCTGAAAAACTGCTTGAATTAAACGAAGAAGATCTACAAAAACAAGCGGAAATACTAACAGAAATATCAAATGATGATTTTGGTAATTTAGAGTTTCTTAAAATCATTAACCCAGAAGTTTCAAAACAGTTTGAAAAAATGGAGGGAGGACTTTTCCTCAACGGACTCACCTCAGCCAAAGGTTTAATACTTCCTGAATCTGTTATATATCTTGAGCTCAACAGCCTCACCTCAGCCGAAGGTTTAATACTTCCTGAATCTGTTGAAAGACTTTCCCTCAACAGCCTCACCTCAGCAGAAGGTTTAATACTTCCTGAATCTGTTGACTGGCTTTACCTCAACAGTCTCACCTCAGCCGAAGGTTTAATACTTCCTGAATCTTTTGATGGATACCTTTACCTCAACGGTCTCACCTCAGCTAAAGGATTAATACTTCCTGAATCTTTTGATGGATACCTTTACCTCAACGGTCTCACATCAGCCGAAGGTTTGATACTTCCTGAATCTGTTGGAAGTCTTTATCTCAACAGTCTCACCTCAGCCAAAGATTTAATACTTCCTGAATCTGTTGAATGGCTTTACCTCAACGGTCTCACATCAGCCGAAGGTTTAATACTTCCTGAATCTGTTGAATGGCTTTCCCTCGACAGTCTCACCTCAGCCAAAGGATTAATACTTCCTGAATCTGTTGGAAGACTTGAACTCAGCAGCCTCACCTCAGCCGAAGGTTTGATACTTCCTGAATCTGTTGGAAGTCTTTATCTCAACAGCCTCACATCATCCGAAGGTTTGATACTTCCTGAATCTGTTGGAAGTCTTTATCTCAACAGCCTCACATCATCCGAAGGATTAATACTTCCTGAATCTGTTGTAGGTCTTTACCTCAACAGTCTCACCTCAGCCAAAGGTTTAATACTTCCTGAGTCTGTTAAATATCTTTATCTCAATAGCCTCACCTCAGCCGAAGGTTTAATATTCACTGAATCTGTTGGAAGACTTGAACTCAGCAGCCTCACATCAGCCAAAGGATTAGTACTTCCTGAATCTTTTGATGGATACCTTTACCTCGACAGTCTCACAGAAAAAGAGAAACAAAAACTAAGAGAACAGCGACCTGATTTGGCTGATAAGATTTAAGATTAATTTAATCTAACCTCTATACTTAAATAGTTCGGAAAGCCATAACTAGCGCTCACCAAGTCGACCGCTAGCGTGAGAGCACGAGAAGGCTCACCATTTAGAGCGCTAGTGTGAGCGCTCGAGAGGTGTTATAATATTTTAATATGAATACACAAAAAGGATTTTTTAAAATTTTAGTAATTATAGTTTGTTTATTAGTTATTGGTGGTGGAGTTTATTTTTATATACAAAAGCAATTACAAGAAATAGTTACAGAAGAAGTGATACTAAATGAAGAACCTATATCAACCGTAGTGTCATTTGGACCATATTATTTTTCATCTGAAAAACTTATTGAGTTAAGTGAAGAAGATTTAAAAGAACAAGCAGAAATACTGACAGAAATATCCAATGACGATTTATCTAATCTGGATAAGTTAAAAATAATTAATCCTGAAGTTTCAAAACAGTTGAAGAAGGTGGATGGAGGTCTCTACCTCAGCAGCCTCACATCAGCCAAAGGACTTAAACTCCCTGAAACTATTATTGGAGATCTTTGGCTCAGCAGCCTCACATCAGCCGAAGGACTTAAACTCCCTGAAACTATTGGAGGTCTTATCCTCAGCAGCCTCACATCAGCCGAAGGATTAATACTCCCTGAAACTATTAGTGGAACTCTTTACCTCAACAGCCTCACATCAGCAGAAGGACTTAAACTCCCTGAAACTATTAGGGGAGGTCTTAACCTCAGAAGCCTCACATCAGCCGAAGGATTAATACTCCCTGAGACTATTGGCTGGGATCTCCACCTCGACAGCCTCACATCAGCCGAAGGACTTAAACTCCCTGAAACTATTATTGGAGATCTTTGGCTCAGCAGCCTCACATCAGCCGAAGGACTTATACTCCCCGAAACTATTGGTGAAGATCTTTGGCTCGAAAGCCTCACATCAGCAGAAGGACTTAAACTCCCCGAAACTATTAGTGGAACTCTTTACCTCAACAGCCTCACATCAGCAGAAGGACTTAAACTCCCTGAGACTATTGGTGGAAGTCTTTCCCTCAGAAGCCTCACATCAGCAGAAGGACTTAAACTCCCTGAAACTATTAATGGGGATCTTTCCCTCAGCAGCCTCACATCAGCAGACGGACTTAAACTCCCTGAGACTATTGGCTGGGATCTCCACCTCGACAGCCTCACATCAGCCGAAGGACTTAGACTCCCTGAAACTATTGGAGGTCTTATCCTCAGCAGCCTCCCAGAACCAGAAAAACAAAAGTTAAGAGAACAAAGACCTGATTTGGCTGATAAGATTTAGTTCGAGCTCAAGAAGGCTCACACTACTTTTAATACCATTAGAGTACTCCAAAAGTTCGGAAAGCCATACTTTGGGGTCACCAATTAGAGCACTAGTTCGAGCGCTCGAGAAGGGTTAAATATTTTGATATAGTTAAAGAGATGAATAAATCAAAACAATTTTATAAAACCTTACCTGCAGAAGTTTTACATGAATACGCTGAAAAAAGTGGTTTAGGATATGAAGATCCAATAGACCTAAAAGAATTTTTGAAATTTATTAAAAGTGGAGATTCTGTTTTAGAAATTGGATGTGGAACTGGTCGTATAGGCAAACATCTAATAAATGAAAAATATGTAGGTTTGGAAACAAACCAAGATTACGCGAATTTTTTCGTAGAAAAAATTGAAGAAAAATATAAAGATAATATTAAAAACATAGATTTTTTAGATTTTAAATCAGATCAATTGTTTGATGTAATTTTGTTGCCTTGGACAGTGCTTTGGGATTTCTCTAGTGAAGAGCAAAAAGAAGTAATTAAAAAATCCTTAGAATTATTAAATAAAGACGGGAGAGTTATCATCGATAATCCTGCAAAAGAGTCTGTTTATAATAGTGTTGATGGGTACGAACCTAATTTAACTTATTATGAAGATTTAATTGATTTTTTAGATACTTTGAATCTTAAAAAGTTTTATAAAAATAATTATGAAACCAAAGTTGGTAGATTAAGGGGGTTAATTGTTTTGGAGAAGTAATATGAATGAAAGACAAAAACTGATTGATCAAATAAATAATATTGCAGATAATCCAGGAGGAGAAAAGGCACTCAAGTATATTTTTAATTGTATTGGTGGTCCTGTTGGAGCTACATATAATCTTTTTAATGAAGCAGATCGTCAAGAATTAGACAAGAAAGTTATTGAATTGGTTACTAATATTAATTTCGATTTGGAAAAAGTTTTAAATACTTTGAGAATGAATTAAGAGAACCCACTAAAGCTAATTTATTTTTATTACTTGGAGAGGTATTTGGATTTAGTCTACCTAAAAATTATCCAGAAGAGGGAGAACTAAAATTCAGTTTAATTCTACATGGAGAGACTGTTTCTGAATTTAAAAAATTTGAAGAGTTAGGGTGGTTAAATTTAGAACCTAATGGAAATATTACAAATATGGGAGCAGGAAATAAAATAGGTAATTCCATTGAAGATAATAAAAGACCGTATGGAATGGGTAACGGCTACATTCTTACTTTAAAGAAAAGTTTATATGAATAATTAAGTGCACGAGAAGGGTCAAACTAATCTATAAATTTTAATCAAAATAACCTTACAGGTCTTAACCGACCACGGTTCTATCTCTAAAAGGCTCACCAAGTCGAGATAGAGTGTATGCACTCGAGAAGGGTAGTGAAACTTATTCAAAACATAATCAAACCACCTTGCAGGGTAAGGTGTCACACGGTTCTATCACGAGAAGGCTCACCAAGTCGAGCGCTGTTCGAGCGCTCGAGAAGGGTCTAGGGTTGTGATACACTTTTATTATTAAATGCTTATTTTGTGATTTTATAAAAGGAAACAATAAAAATTTTTATAAGGTGTGGGAAGATGAAATATCGATTGCTTTTTTAGATGCTAATCCAGTAAAGAAGGGGCATGTATTATTAGTACCTAAAGAACATTATAGTGATATTTTAGAGATTAATGATGTTTTGTACTCTAAACTATTAATTAATGCGAAAAGACTTTCTATTAAAATAAGAGATACTGTTAAGTCACCTAGAGTCGGTTTTGCTATAGAAGGATTTGGAGTTGATCATTTACATATACATTTGGTGCCAGTATATGAAGGGGGTGATCTCAACCCAGAAAAAGCATATAAAGCATCAGAAGAAGAACTTAAGGAAATGCAAAAGAAAATTTCGTTCTAGTACTCAAGAGTTGTTTGGTATAATAAAAAAATGGATAAAATATCAAGACGTGAAAATTTAGAAAAAATTGCAGAGATTGATATTTTTGTTTCTAAAATTAACTTTAATGAAACATATAAGGGTCTAAATATCTCATGGATAAATCCACGTATTACAGATTTTGATTATTCGTTCGATGGTTCATTCTTGGGTAATTGGAATGTAGAAGTTCTTAGGCCAAAAAACAAAATGAAATTTGAGGATATAGTCAATCTTTGTAAACAAGATGGTTATGAGCCAGCAAATATTTTTCACCTACTAAGTTTTGTAAATTCAGTTGGTAATATTAAAGAATATAAATCATTAATGGCTCCAAAGTCTATATCTAAAGATGATTTTGGCTATATAGGGTGTGTTGTTTTGGAGAATACAAATGAACTTAAATTAGGATTAGGAAATTGGAGAGGTTCTAAAATAGGTGGGTATGATATTCTTAGGGTTAAGAAAGCGTAAATATGAACAAATTCGAAAACATAACAGAATTAATAGCCCGAATAATAGTTAGAAAAGGTAACAAGGTCTTACTTTGTAAAAACAAAGAACATGGACACTATTTTCTTCCTGGAGGACATGTTGAATTTGGTGATTCACTTGAGCAAACTATTTATAAAGAAATGGATGAGGAACTAGGCTTATCAAAGTCAGATATTTTAAATGTTTCCTTTAATAATTATCTAGAAGGATCTTACTTAAATAAAGAGGAAAAACATTGCGAGCTGAACATGATTTTTAATGCAGAAATTAAGGATGAAATTGATATAGAATCTAAGGAAGATCATATTGATTTTGAGTGGATAGGTTTAGATAAAATATCAGAAGTTAATTTATTACCAGAGGGTGTTAAGGGTTTCCTAAAAAAAATTATGAATTCTAAAATATTTTTATCAGGAGGTGGTGATATTAAACAAACATTTGAGCTTGATGAGATTTTTTTTAATTCCCTAAAGAAAAATTCAAAAATACTTTATATTCCAATTGCCCTGAATAGAGATGCAAAAGGTTTTGAATCTTGTTCTGATTGGTTTTCAGAAATAATTGATTTACACTCAGGTGATAAAAATATAGATTTTACTATGTTTTTGGAGGGTGAATCATTTCCTGTTTTAGAAGAATATGAGGCTATATATATTGGAGGAGGAAACACATTCAAGCTTTTAGATTATTTAACAAGAACAGGTTTAAAAGAGCTACTGCTTAATTATTTAGAAGGTAATCACGTTATATACGGCGGTAGTGCAGGAGCAATAATCTTAGGAAGTAGTATTGGGACTGTTGAGGAAGAGAATGACAATAACTATATTCATTATGATGGACTTAATGTGGTAAATGAGTACTCTATAATTTGTCATTATGAACCAGAGTTAGATAATAATATTTTATCTTTTTCTAAAGAAAATAATCTGAAAATTATAGCGTTGGAGGAAGATGCCGGACTAGTTATAGATGGTGAAAATGTTGAAGCAGTTGGTAGAGTTTTTGTATTTAAAAATGGTAATAAGGAACCTTTAAAAATGCTAAAATAAAATTATGAGCAAACAACAAGTATTAGTAATTCACGGAGGTACAAGCTATGAAACAGAAGAAAAGTATTTAGAAGTTCTTAAAAATAGTGAACCAAAACTAGAAAGAATTAAATTTAATTATGAATGGAAGATTAGTCTTCAAGGTAATCTTGGTGATAATTTTGAAGTTTTAAATCCTCACATGCCACAAAAGGATAATGCTAAATATGATCAATGGAAGTTATATTTTGAAAAGATACTAAAAATATTAGATAGAGATGTAATTTTAGTTGGCCATTCTTTAGGATCTATCTTTTTAGCTAAATATTTATCAGAAAACATTATTGATAAAAATATTAAAGGATTGTTTCTGGTTGCTCCTGCTTTTGATGATGAAGGAATGGAAGATGAACCTTTAGTCTCTTTTTCTCTTTCTGATAAAACCCTTCAAAAAATAAAGGATCAGGTAAATAATATTTTTATATATCATAGTAAGGATGATCTTATTGTTCCTTATACTCACTCTGAAAAATTTAAGGGGGTATTGCCAGATTCAAAACTTACTCTGTTTGAAGACAGGTTTCATTTTGTAGATAATAACTTCCCAGAATTAACTGAAGACATTAAATCTATTTAATTATGAAATTCCCTCTAATAAACAAATACAACGGAATTTCAGGTGAAGATTATTTGTTTGAATACTACGAAGCAGACTCAATCAACCACATACCAAAAGAGCTTTTAGCACAAGTTCAAATAATGGCTTTTCATAAAGATAAACTATTAATAGTTAATAACGCTAATAAATTTGATATGTATGGTCCTGTTGGTGGAGGAATAGAAAAAGGTGAATCTCCAGAAGAATGCCTACCTCGTGAGCTTCAAGAAGAGTCGAACATGAGAGTCATTGGAGAACCTAGATTGATTGGTTACCAAAAATGCACTAATCTCTCTAATCCAGAAAAACCTGATGAGTACCAACTACGGTACTTTGCTAATGTAGAACCAATTGGAGAATTCACACCTGACTGTGATCCAGACGGGGACGTTACAGAACTGTTAGAAATTGATCCTGAAGATTATAAGAAATATTTTGATTGGGGAGAGACAGGAGATGCAATTATGAATAGAGCTTTGGAATTTTTAAAAGTGCTAAAATAGAAATTATGAAACCAAAATTCAACATAAAATACGGAAAGCTAATAGATCCATTCTTTAAAGATTCAGTTTCTATTAAATACCCAGATTATGAATTTCCTACAGAAGAAAAAATACAAGAAAAGATAAAATTATTTAAGAAAGCCTGGGAAGAAAAAAGTGACACTTTTATTAATTTTTTATATAAAGAAACTGGTTTAGAATTCAAAAGGAATGTTATTGATTGCTTTATTGTTTCAGCTACTCCACGAGACATGTCTGCACCCCTTATTATAAGAAGTAGATATAACGAAGAAGAATTTTTAGATACTATGTATCATGAGTTAATTCATATACTATTTTCAGATAATAAAGTCAGTAGAGATGAAAGTTTTAAAAATGAATCAATTAGAGTTCAGAATCATATTGCTCTACACGCTTTACTTAAAAAATTCTACTTAGAAGTACTAAATGATGAAGTAGGTTTTAAAAGAATCTATGACAAATCCTCAGATGAAAAGAATAAAGAATATAGAAGAGCTTGGGATATTGTTGATGAGATTGGTGTAGATGAAATAATAAAGCTTTATAAATAATTTATCATGAACAGAAAAGGAGTCTCAGCACTTATATTAAATAAAAAAGATGAGTTTCTACTTGTTAATCTAGTATCTTTTGAAGAAAAATATTTTGCTATTCCAGGAGGAGGTAAAGAAGAAGGGGAAACACTCGAAGATGCAGTATATAGAGAAATAGAAGAAGAGCTTGGTATTGAAAAGGATTCTCTTGAATTTGTAGGAAAGAGTGATATCCCAGTCAGTTTTAAATTTAAAACTAAAAAAATTAATCGAAACGGAGTTGAATTTGAAGGTTCAGATAGATATTTTTATGGATTTAGATTTGTAGGTGATGATTCTGAAATAACACTTCCCGATGGTGAAGTAAGATTTTATAAATGGGTTTCTCTACACGATTTAGATAAGTACTTATTATTTGATAATCAATTAGAAGAAACCTTAGAGAAAATAAAAGAGATTTTTCCACATTTTAAGTAATTTTACATAATAATGATTTATTGAAAATAGTGTCACTTTTGTCACTTTTTGCTCGCTCGAGAAGGGTAGCGCTACTTATTAGGTTTTTAAATTTAGTATTTAATAAAAAATATTGTATTATTATAATAAACATGAAAGATTTCCTTAAAAAGTATGTAAAAATAATTATACCAGTACTTATATTGCTAACTCTACCTATAGTTTTTTATGGGATAAGAAAAGATACAATTCCTGTCAAAAAATTTACTGATACATACGCTTTTGTTCCAGAAAAAATTTCTAAAAGCGCCAATATACAAATTAATTTACCCAAAGGTGTAACAGATGAAGTTGCTAAAAATAGCATTTCTTTCAGTCCAGATGTTAAAGGGAAATGGGAGAATGAAGATCGAGATGGTGTAGTTATTTTTAATCCTGTTAAAAAACTTAGACAAGATACTTACTATGCAGTTAATATGGATACCGGAACAAAACAAATGTCCGGTGATTTTTATGTTGTTGATGATCCAGAAATAAAAGCAATTTTTCCTGCTGAAGATACTGAAACACATGAGGATAGTAATATAACTATTGTTTTTAATCGCCCAATGGTCCCTTTAACTACATTAACTGAACAAGAGTCAAAAGATATTCCAATTACTATAACACCAGAAACACCTGGAAAATTTAAATGGATTAGTACAAGAAACCTACAATTTATCCCTGAAGAAAGACTTATACCTGCTTCTGATTATAAAGTAGAAATAGATAAAGGTTTTTATTCTATTGACGGTATAGGAATTAAGCCAAGGACTCATACATTTTCAACCAGAGCTTTAAGATATGATCAAGTTTCCAGTGGTAGTATTATCTACAATTCTCCAATTATAGTTGATTTTAACCAACCGGTTAATTTGAAGGAGACTCAAAGGAATATTACTGTTTTGAGAGATAATAGTGACAAAGTTAAGTTAAGTTTTGAATATGGTGAAACTAGTTATTATGATTATCAAAAAGATGAATATGTAACAGAGGAAGATAAGAGTAAGATTTTTGTATATCAAAAAGAAGATAAGAATGGCCGTGATGATTTATGGGATTTTAATACAAACTATACAATAAATATTGTAGGAGCCACACCACAAGAAGGTAATAAAAAATTGTCTGGATTTGAAAAAGTTAGCTCAGTATATGTCCAAGATATAATTGAATCAATAACAACTCAATCAGAAAATACTTATTTAACTAGAACAGATTTTTTCGATCCCAGCGGTTCTGTAACATTAAAGTTTTTTGAAGATGTAGATATAGATGATTCTAATATTAAATCAAAAGGTGTTAAAGAAATAAGATATGGAGAAACATGTAAAAAAGATAATAATGGTGATTTTATATACCTAGGTAGTAGTTGTGAAAAAGAAGATGACAAAAAAGTAGTAATAGTAGCTTTTCATAAGGATCAATTTTCTACAGATGAAAATTTTACTATAGACTTAAATAAAATTTATAACATTGATGGTTTTAAAATAAATGAGGATAAAATAGAAATACCACTAAAAACATATTCATCATTTAATATAATCAGTACCAAACCTTTTGACCAATTCCAAGAAGCTGGAGTAGATGAAATTTATATTTGTTCAACTTCACCAATTAAAGAGACTGAAGACGAGGAATTAAGCTCTTATATAAATACGGATGGATATATTGTTTACGGTAGATTTAACGGATCTTCGTATATCTCACAAGAATCTACGTATAATAATTGTAATATTGGAGAATTTCAAACACGAATTAAATATGGCTTACACCCAGATACTAATTATAATTTATCTCTTAATCCTCAAGACGTTTTCGGGCAATCTACATCAAAAGAAATCAAGTTTAAAACAAAAAATATTTCTCCTGACTATACTCGGTTTCATAATATGCAAAAACGATACAATGTTACTACTTCAGATAGAACAACATTAACTTACGCAGCAGAAAATATGGAATATCTTGATATGCATATTTGTAAGATGAGTCCAGAAACTTTTCTAGAAAAAACAATTAATAGATATGAGCGTGAAGATGCGCCACAAGGTGGTATTTGTGATGAAGTAATGATAGAGAGAGTATCATTACCACCAGTGTATTGGGTTAATAATTATTTTCAAATAAATTTGAAAGATTTTTTCGCAGATGCTAAAGGACATTATATACTTACCTTTAGTAACCCGCTTCACCAGAATGGTTATGGAGAGAAAATTTATGACAGAACATATGTGAGTGTTACTGATATTGCTGTTGGGAAAAAAGAAGTTAATTATTCAGATGATACATATAGTTATTCAGATAACCCTTCAAACAAGGAATTACTAAATCAAAAGATAAGTTCAAGTAATAATCTTTATTGGATTAATAATAGTAGGACCCTTGAGCCTATTACAGGAGCAACTGTTATTCAATATATAGAAGACCAGTACAATAATTTGATTAATAAAACCCCAAGCTATACCGATTGGCAAGGTATTGCAAGACCGTCTATATTGCAAGATTTAGTTGGTGCAGTAGTTAGAACTAGTAATGATAGTGCAATTGTAAGTAGTTGGTCTGATACTTTAAATTACTCATCTCCCGCTAGAGATTCTTCTAGAACTTATGTTTATACAGATAGACCAATCTATAGACCTAATGACACAGTTCACATTAAAGGTATAGATAGAATTGGTTTTGATGGAAGTTATGGTATTTGGAATAGTGAAGAAGTTGATTTAAAAATAACTGATTCTACTGGTTCAATAGTTTATGAAAACAAATTACCTCAAAGTGTGTATGGAACTTTTTCAACTGATTTAAAATTACCATCAGATACACCTCTAGGAAATTATTCAATAGAGGCTTTTGGAAATTATAGTTATTTTAGTGTTGAAGAATATGTACCAGCAGCATTTAAACTTGAGACACAAACAAATAAAGAGGAATATATAAATGGTGATACTGTAGAAATAGATGTTCAAGCAGATTATTATTTTGGTGTTCCGGTGGATACTGGAACAGTAAGCTACTCTGTTACAGCACAAGATTACCACTTTGATAAATATGTAGACGAATATTTCAATTTTGGTCAAGGTTGGTATTCATGCTATTACTGTGGTTATGGTGATGACTTTCTATTTAGAGGAGAAACATTTATTGATGAAAATGGTAGAGCTACAATAGAACGAGATTTTGATTTAGCTGATTATTTTGATGATCCGCAAGAAGAAGGAAGTAAAATAGTTAATGTTTCAATCACTGTGAAAGATTCTTCAGGTAGGTCTGTTACAACTGTAAAATCTTTTATTCTCCATCAGTCAGAACACTACACAGGTCTTAAAACAGATAAATATTACACAAATATAAATACACCAATTTCAGTAAGGGTTAAGACTGTGGATACAGAAGGTCAATCTATTAAAGTAAGTAATATTGATAAGGTTGTCTATAAAATAAATTGGGAAACATTTAAGAGGCAGGAAGTTGATGGTGGTTATTATTACAGATCAGAAAAAATAAAAGAAGAAATTAGTCGTGAAAAAATAAAAACAGATAAAAATGGTGATTGGATAGGAAATATTTCTATGTCTGATAGCGGCCAATATGAAATTCATGTTATATCAGAGGATGGTAGAGGTAACCAAACACAAACAAATACAAATGTTTATGTTGCAGGAAATAATTCGATTACTTTCCCACATAATAATAGTTACGATTTAGATATTGAATCAGAACTGACACAGTTAGAAGTTGGAGATACAGGTAAATTTGTAATTAAGACTCCTTATGAAAAATCAAAAGTTTTGATAACAGCTGAAAGAGGTACGATTTATGATTATTGGGTTGTAGATGTTAATAACGGAGTTTATTTGCACGAATTTCCAATAAAGGAAGAATACTATCCGAATGTGTATCTTTCAGCATTATTGATTTCTGATGATCCAGAAGTAAAAAATGGAAACATTCGTTATGAAATAGGTAGTGAAAATAAAAAAATATCAGTCGATGTAACACCTAATAAGCAAAGTTATTTACCTGGTGAAGAGGTTAATCTGCAAGTAAAAACAATTGATAAGGATGGTAATCCAATTCAAGCAGAAATCTCACTTGCTGTAGCTGACTTGTCTGTACTTGCATTAAAAGGTAATCCAAAGAAAAATCCAGTTGCTTTCTTTTATGATGGTTTTCCATTATCAATTACAACGTCAAGTAACTTAAAGAATATTTTATATGAGATCGATATACCTGTTGGTACAAAAGGTGGAGGAGGATCTGATGCAGAAGACTTGTCTACAAAAAAAAGAGGTAATTTTAGAGATACAGCTTTTTGGGAAGCATCTGTAGAAACAGACCAAAATGGTAATGCATCAGTCAGCTTTGTATTACCAGACAATTTAACGACATGGCAAGTTGAGTCAATTGGTATTACAAAAGATACAAAACTTGGTATTGATTATGATGAGTTTACAACTAAAAAAGATTTAATGGCTGTTCCTGTTAAACCTAGATTTATTGTTCCAGGAGATAAGTTTTCTATAGGAGCAAAGGTTTTCAATCAAACAGATAAAGATAGAAAAATAAATGTAAAAATAGATAGCGAGTCCCTTGTTTTTGAAGGTAAAAAAGAAGATTCGATACCTATTGATTCTGGTGAATCAAAAACAGTTTATTTTGATGTTGTTGCTCCAGAAAATATAAGAGGTGGAAATCATAAATTTGTGTTTACTGCATCAGATGGGAATTTTGTTGATGCTGTTGAACAAATAATACCTATTACACCAAGTAATGTTTATGAAACCGTAGCTACAGCTGGGTTTGGAAAACAGAATAATATAACTGAATATATTTATATTCCAGATGAAGTTGTTAATGGTATGGGTGGTTTAACTTTTGATGCAAATGCAACTCTAGCTGTATTTATGCAAGACGCGCTATATGAGATGATTAATTATCCTTATGGTTGTAGTGAACAACTAGCTAGTTCTCTAAGTACTATAGCTACACTAGTGTCTGCATTAGGACTTGAAAATGTTGATGGAGAAATTAATAAGATTGAATACCAAGGTAATACATATCATCTTGATGATGTTATTGAAAGTGGTCTAAAGAGAGTTTACGAGGCACAAGGTAGATATGGAGGATTTGCATATTATAATGGTTTAAATGCAAATATAGAGTTAACTATTCATGTATTAAACTCTCTAACTAATCTGAAAAATGCTGGGTATAATATCAAACAAGATTCTATTGATAATGCAATAAATTACCTTAATTCAGAACTTGTAAATGCTTATCAAAAAACACCAGATTATATGAGAGAAAGTGTTATTTTTGCAGAACATGTTATTTCTAAAGCAAAACCAGGAACAGAAACATCTTTAAAAAATATAATCAATCAACTAATTAATGATAATAAATTTATTAATGAAGAAATAAGTAGTAGTGCTCTCGCTTATCTTTCAATTATTACTGCTAATAATAATTATGTATCTAATAATGTATATGAAACATTAAAAAACAGAATCGACATTGATGGTAGAGGTGCTTATCTTAAGTCTGCTGATTCTAAGAATAGAAGATATTATGAAACTCCAATAAAAAATACAGCCTTATTATTACAAGCTTTTGTTGCTAATAAAGACCAAAATGAATCTACTGGTAACGTATTGCGTTGGTTATTAAAATCTAGGAATAAAGATGGTGTATGGGGTAGTACTCATGACACATTCATTGTTGTTAGTTCAATGGTTGATTACTTGAAATGGCAAAGAGAAAATGAATCAGAATATACCATAAGTGGAATCTTGGATAATAATGAAGTTTTTGAACACACATTTAATTCAGAGAATATATTTGAAACATTTAAAAAGTTTATAGGTATAGATGAATTCGAAAAAGAAAAGATGACTCCTTTTACTGTTAGTCGTGAAAATCACAATGATAGAAATAATAATATTTATTATGATATATCTCTTAAATATTATCTACCAATACAATCAGTTGCACCAAGAGATGAAGGAATAACTATAAATAGGGAATTAACTTCTCTAAAAGATAATGAAGTGGTTAATAAGGTAAAAGTTGGAGAAGTAGTTAAAGGGAAATTAACACTTACTATTCCTGAAGAATACACAAATGTATCAATTGAAGATATGATACCTGCTGGTTTTGAAATTGTTAACTTTAGTTTAGATACAGAAGATCAATCTCTAAAAGATGAATATACATCTACCAATATTAAAAAAGAGCAAAATAACAATAACTTGTTTGCGAATGCTTTAAATGCAATTAGTGGATTCTTTGCAAATTCAAATTCAGAATATTATGACGGTCATACTGAAAAAATTTCAAAGATATATCCTTCACATTTAGAATCACATGACGATCGTATATTTATGTATATTGATGAATTATCACCTGGAGTTTATGAATATGAATATTTCTTAAGAGCTCTTGTTCCTGGTGATTTCCAGCATCTACCAGCTAGAGCTGAAGAAATATACTTTCCTGAGATTTTTGGAACTACTTATGGAGAAATAATAACTATTGAACCTGCTGATTAATTTCTATTAAAATTATTTCACGTTTACCATCATCATTGGTTGCAGATATCTCATATTTTCCTGGTCTATCTGGATTAAAGAATATTTCCTTACCTTCATCTAAAAATTCTCCATTTACAGTCCACTTAGTATTTTGCTTTGCTTTTAGCGGTATACTAATATTTTTAAAAAATTCAAATTTATCATCAGTGTAAGGGCTAATTATTAAATAATCTTTTTTTAATAAATTTCTCTGTTTTTCTAAATTATCGTCTGGTAGGCCCCATTCCATTGATTTTTTTATTGGAAAACTTACAGTATTATTAAGTTCAAATTTGTTATCTTTGTTATATTCAGTTTCTAGTAAATAATTCATGGTGTCTTGCCAAATTGCACCAGCTCCTGATTGACCAGTTATTTGTTTTAGTGGTTCATTTTCAACATTCCCTAGCCATACTCCGACGACAAAATCTGGAGTATAACCAACAACCCAACTATCATGAAAATCTCTTGATGTGCCAGTTTTTACTGCGTATTGGTTTGATTCAATATTTAAATTACTTTCTAATCCAAATTGGTTCACACCAGATAATCGGTCACTTATAATTTGGTGAACTAATTCTATATATTTTTCTTCTGCTATCTCTTCTTCTTTCTCTATATTTGATTGGGGAACTATGTTATCAAAAAAGCCTGAGTACGTTATTTTTAAAGGTTCTATATGACCCTTTTTAGAAAAGATTGTAAAATAATGAGTTAAAGTTAAAAGGTCCATTTCTAATCCACCTAATGCTATACCGTATTGGTAACTATCATAATTTTGTATTGGTTTAAATTTTAATTTTTGGCTTAAAAAGTTGTAAAAATTATCTAAGCCAACATATTCTAAAACTTTTATTGTTGGAACATTTAAACTGTTACTTAGACTCTCATGTAAAGTGACTTCACCTCTATATTGACCATCATAATTTTTAGGGTAAAGGGGGAAACCAGCAGCAATAGGATATTTATATTCTCTATCTTCAACCAGTGTATAAGGTCTTAATCCACTTTCAAAACCTTTCAGATATATAAAAGGTTTTATTGTTGAACCAATAGGTCTTGGTTGCATTGCCATATTGATTTGATCTCCGTCAATATTTGAGGTTGGGTCCTTGCTTCCTACTATGGATATTACTTCTGAATTTTTAGAATCAATTACTACTATTGCACCATTTCGTGCTCCACGGTCTCTTTCTTTCTCTATGTGGATATTTAATATTGATCTTATGTTATCAGTTATTTCGTCATCTATTGTTGTATAGCATGAATTATTACAATCTACACCAAGTGTTTTTAATTCAAAAAAGGTGTCATCTTGGAAAGAGTAACTATTGGTTTTGTCTGGAGGTGTGTACTCTTTTTTGTCATTAATTTTTTTACTTAATTGGCTTGAATATTTTTCGTTATCATTTTCCCAAGGATTTCTAGTGCTTGGGTACGACAAGGTTGCTAAAAGCGATACTTGTTCATTGTCGTTAGTTTTTGACAAGGGCTTATCAAAATAGCCGTAACTTGCAGTATTAAATCCCTGTATTTGGTTACCCATATATACAGTATTTGAGTACATTTTCAATATAATGTTTTTTGTTTTAAAAATTTCCAAATTAAATGCGTAGAATAATTCAAATAATTTATTTGGGATGTTTCTTTTTGATTCTGTACCTAAAATGTTTTTTGCTAATTGTTGTGTAATTGTGCTAGACCCACCAAATCTGCCATCTTTAATGTATTTATAAAAAGCCCTAACCGTACTAAATGGGTTAACACCTAAATGTAAATAAAAAAATCTATCCTCTTTTTTTAAAAGTTTCTCTTTAAATTCTTTTGGTATATTTTCTAATTCATAAACATAATGACCTTTAGAATTTTCTTCTATACTGATGGGTATACCGTTTCTATCTTGTATTGTATTCGAAATTAATTCTTTATATCTATTTTCTATATCAATGTATATAAAAATATTAACTATTAAAAAAATAATCAAAAAATTAAAAAGAGTTGGATATTTTTTAATTAGATTTTTCATAAATACTTGCTTTAAGTATAACAAAAGTTTTAGACATCACCTTATTATTAAAATGAGTTAAAGCATTTAATAAGTATTAACCAGCTATGGTTCTATCACGAGAAGAGTCATCGAGTTGAGTTTTGTTCGAGAGCTCGATGAGAGCTTAATTTGTTATAATATTCTTCATGAAAACAATTTATTTTATAAGACATGGAGAAAGTCGGGGTTACACAGATAAATTTGAACAAGCTCCTGAAACACCTTTATCAGAAGATGGACTTAAACAGTCTAGCCAGATTGCAGAACGTATTAAAAATATAAATTTTGATTTACTTATAACAAGTCCACTAAAACGTACCTTACAAACAGCTGAATTAATTTCGGAAAAGTCAGGTAAAGGGTTTGAAGAAAATGATCTGTTTGTAGAAAGAAAAAGACCCAGTCGACAATATAATTTACAAAGTGATGGGGAACTAAGGAATGAGATAGAAGATGAATACCAAAAAGCTTTTTTAAATAATGAAAAATATGAAGACGCAGAAAGTTTTGAAGAGGTAAAAAAGCGAGTAATTAAAGCTTTAAAATTTCTAGAGGAGTCAAAGGAGGAAAAAATTGTTGTTGTGTCGCATGGAACTTTCCTAAGGTATTTTGCAGGATTAATTTTATTAGGTGAAGATAATTTTAATTTAGAAAATGCTTACAGAATTACAAAAATTCTTAAAAAAACCAATACAGGTGTGAGTGTTTTTAAAAAAGAAAAAAGATGGAGAATTTATTCTTGGAATGACTTTTCTCATTTTGATAAATCGTAATTTATTTTTTCAATTGCTATTAATCTTTATATTGACTAATGAATAAAAAAATGTTTTATTAAGTTTAGAACTTTAAACTCTAAACCAAAAACAAGGAGGTTATCTGGTGAGTATTAACATAACAAGACATGCTCAAATACGGTCTAAAGAAAGACTAGGTTTAAATAAAGGATCTCTGGAAAGAACTTTTGAAATAGCAAAGGAAAAAGGTCTACATCAAAGTGAAATGAACGGAAAATTAAGAAAGTATGTAGATTTTCTTAGTAAAACCCATAAAGGTAGAAATTCTCACGTTATTTATGGTGAACACATATATGTTATTTGCGAAGGTCATCTTATAACAATTCTCAGAGTACCTAAAAGGCTTCATAAAGCTACAAGAGCACAAATCAAAAAGAAAAACAGTTAGAGTCACCACCCTTAGGAAACTAATGGGTGGTTTTTTGTTATAATTAAATAATGAAACAAATTAAACCAGGACAGAGATATAAACATTTTAAAGGTGGTAAATACACTATCGTTGATGTCGCTAGAGATTCTGAAACAATGGAGGAAGTTGTGGTTTATAAAGGAGAATATAATTCTTCAGAATTTGGACCAAACCCAGTCTGGGTTAGGCCTGTAGATAATTTTTGTGGTCAAAAAGAAATAGATGGTAAAATAATTGAACGTTATGAATTAATTGAGGATACTGAATAATAATGAATCAAAGTCCGGTAAAAATAACAAGAAGTGAAATATTTGGAATAAGTGGAATCATTGTTTTTGCTGTACTACTTTTATTGGTAGGAAGCCAATTTGATTTGAATTTTATAAGTGAGTATGTAAAAAAAGCAGGTATATGGGCACCGATAGTCTTTATTGTATTCAAAGCCTCTACAATTGTTTTTGCACCATTGTCAGGAACACCTTTATATCTTTTGGTAGGAACTTTATTTGGTTTAGGAGAGGGCATTCTATATGCATTTATTGGAGATCTTTTAGGGTTTAGCGTCTTATTTTTCTTAGGTAAGTTTTATGGTCTCAGAGTAATACATCTTTTAACTAATAAAAAAGATCTAAAGATTATTGATAAAATCAAAACATATACTAACGACGTAAGATCTTTTATTAAAATTACACTAGTATTTTTTTGGTTCCCCGAAGCGACTATTGCGGCATCTGGTTTAGGTAAATTAGGATATTTAAAGGTTATGCTAATTTTTATGCCGGTCTACACACTTATCACAAGCCTCATTATATTCATAAGTTCTACTATATTGAGTTAGGTATATTTAAATCCTAATTATAACTATATATTTGTTATAATTATTCCTAATGTTTTTACAAAATAAAATTAAAGGCCTTAGAAAGACTATTTCTAAAAATATTTTTTATCTTTATTTAAACCGACTACTGGTTCAATCAGCCTTCGGTTTTATTTCTGGTTTTGGAATAATTTTCTTTTATCAGAAATTTGGTAATTCAATTGAAAAGGTGTTGATCCTATACTTTTTCTTGTATCTGGCCTTTGCAATTTTTAATCATGTCAGTGCAAAAATGATAAAACATTTTGGTATGAGAAGGATTATGACCTTCTCCTTATTTGGTCTTGCTGTAATGTTTTTGTCTAGAACATTTTGGGACTTTGCCCCGCATCTGAGTTTGTTATTGTTCTTTATTTCACTAACTATCTATAAAACTTTTTACTGGATTCCTTATCATGTAGAGTTCGCTAGTTTTACTGATAAGAAAAATAGGGGAAAGCAAACTGCATTTTTATATAATGTCGGTGATATATTTGCCGCTGTAATTCCTTTTATTGCTGGAATACTACTAAGTCAGTACGGCTTCAATATTTTATTCTATATCGGTTTTGTTTTTGTAATTTTATCTATTATACCCTTATATAGAGTACAAGAAGTTAAAGAGGAATATACTTGGTCAGCTATGAAACTTATAAAAGAGATTTTTGACAGAGATAATAGGCCAATAGTAATTTCAAGTGTTGGAAATGGCATGCAGGCTATTGTAGGAGCTATTATTTGGCCTCTATTCATTTTTATTGCAATAAATGGTGATTTTGTAGTATTCGGTTCAATTCTTGCCTTGGTTGCAATTGGTCTTATCGTTCTACGATACTTTATTGGTAGATATCTTGATAGATTTGGACGTGAAAGAGTAATGAGGGCTGGAAACTTTATTTATTTTACAGGTTGGATTTTGAAAACATTAGTTGCTGGTGTAACAGGAATATTTCTAGTTGATATTTATCATCGTTTTGGGTTTGTAATAAATAAAACTTCATTCGATGTAACAACTTATGATCAAGCAGCCGATAATGGGCATTTTATTGATGAATATACAGTTTTGAGAGAAGTTTCTTTTTTGATTGGAGGAATGGTTATGGCTTTAATTTTACTTCCAGCTGTTGCGTTATTTAGCATAAAAGTTGCTTTCATTTTAGGTGCTATTGCAACGCTTCTAATGACTACAATTCATAAACAAATGAAGGTTGAGTAAATATACTCTTATCTAATCACAAATATTGCAAAAGCTATAAAGAAAATTAAAAAGGCAGTAAAATATAAAATAGATCTTTTTCTTTTAAGAGAATAACTCTCTGGCATTAACTGATATAAAAGTTCTTCTATTTTTCCAGTCTCTATGTTTTTCTCACTTGTCTTACTAGTTTTAAGTTCTTCTTCTTGCTCAAATGAAACATCGTTGCCTCCCAATCTTTCATCTATGTTCATTTCGTCAATTTTCATATGCCTGTATTATACATGATAATTAAATATTTATTAATTTTGCTTAAGCCAAATATAAATATCCTCTAATGCTTTTACTGCATCACCAGCAGCAATGTTGTTTTGGTGGTATTTAACGTTGGTTACGTCACCAGCTGCCCATATACCATTTTCAGTAGTTCTTTGTGTCCACGGGTCAATTTTGATTGTTTTATCGTCAGTTAGATCGACAATGTCTGCGACAAAGTCATTTGCTGGAACTGCACCAATCTCTACAAAGATTCCATCAACTTTCATTTCTTTTTCCTCGTCTGAACCTTTTTCTTTATATTTAAATCCAGATACAAATTTATCTCCTAAAATTTCTGTAGTTTCGACATTTAATAAGAAATTAATTTTAGAATCTTTTTTAAGTGCATCAACTGTTATAGGGTCTCCACGGAACTCATCTCTGCGATGAACTATAGTTACAGATTTTGCATAAGCAGATAGCTGAGCCGCACTTTCAAGTGCAGAATTACCACCACCAATTACAGCAACATCCTTATCAGAGAATAATGGTCCATCACAGGTAGCACAATATGTAAGTCCTTTGTGTTCAAGTTCATCAGCTCCAGTTACAGGAAGACGACGACGATTAGATCCGCTAGCAACTAAAATAGATTTTGTCTCAAATTCATCACCATTTTTTGTAATTACTTTGAACCCCTTATCGATTTTTTCTACCTTATCAACTAATTGACCTTTTTGGATATCAACATATTCATCAGCATAAGCTTCTAGATGATTTTTAAGTTTCTCAGCAAGTTCTTGACCCGAAATATTAATATCTCCAATCCAGTTTTCAATTCCATCTGATACGATAGATTGTCCTCCAAATTCTTTGGTTATGAAAACAGTCTTTATTTGTTTGCGAGAGGCGTATACTCCTGCCGCAACGCCTGCTGGACCTCCACCTATAATTACTAGTTCATACATAATAATTTGTTTAGTTAGTTGTTAATAATTTCTTACATTATAACAAAAAAATAAAATAAAAAAACTACTCTCTCAAATTGGTTTCGGATTCAATTATATTTTAAATGAAGTCCTGCAAATATTTTCGATAGTAGTTTTTTTATTTTATTTAATTTTTGAACGACGTAAGAATGCTGGAACTGCTCCCCAGTCATCATCGTCATCATCAGATGGAGCTTTAACCTTTGGTTCTCTTTCAGTGGTTGGTTTTTCTTCTGCTCTCTTAACCTCTACTTTCTTCTCATTGTTTCCAAAAATGCCACCTGACTTTTCTTCTTTTTGTTCAGAATCGTCATCTTTTTGTGAGTTTCCAAATAATGTTTTTTTAGTAGCGTTCTCAGGGAATCCTGAAGCAATGATAGTTACTTTAAGATCACCTTTCTTAAGTTTTTCATCATGAACTGTTCCAAAAATAACTTTTGCATCTGGATCCATAGATTCAGTGATAACTTTTGCACCTTCTTGGATTTCGAACATAGTTAGATCAGGACCTCCTGCGATAGAGAATAGGACACCTTGTGCTCCTGTGATTGAGATATCAAGTAGTGGGGAATTGATAGCCATTTTAGCTGCTTCTTCTGCGCGCTTCTCACCATTAGCAATACCTATACCCATAAGTGCTGAACCAGCATCCTTAAGAATGGCTCTAATGTCAGCAAAGTCGATATTAATAACACCTGGTGTTGTGATAAGGTCAGAGATACCTTCAACAGCTTGTTTCAAGACATCATCACACATTTGGAAAGCGTGATCAGCTGTAGTTTCTTTTGAAATATTAGATAGTAGTCTATCGTTTGGAATAACAATGATTGCATCAACTTCTTTACGGAGTTCAGCAAGAGATTCTTCTGCGATTCTCATTCTGTGACGACCTTCAAAAAAGAATGGTTTTGTGACAACGGCTACAGTTAGGGCACCTGACTCTTTAGCAATATTTGCTAGTACTGGTGCTGCACCTGATGCTGTTCCTCCTCCTAGACCACAAGTAATAAATACCATATCAGTATTTTTAATTGCTTCCTGGATTTCTTCTTTGGTTTCCTCGATTGCACGACGACCGATGTCGGGATTCATTCCTGCACCTAAACCTTTAGTTAGGTTTTTACCGATGTGAATCTTTTTCTTTGACTGTGATTTATGTAAATCTTGAGAGTCAGTATTAATAGCAATAAAATCAACCCCTTTAACTTTTGAGTTGATCATGTGATTTATGGCGTTTCCACCTGAACCACCACATCCAACAACTTTTATTCTAGCGAATGTCTCGATTTCTGGTTTTACTTGTGGCATTTTTTTATATTAACCTTTTAATAATACACTTAATATAAGTTTCCCCCTTATTTATAAGTTATTATATATTATAGGTAAAAAAGCATATCTGCAAGTTGAAAAAAATACAAATTTAGGTCTAATTTAAATGAAAATACTTGGATTTTTTAAGGTAAAAACTTCTTAAACCAGTTTGAAATTGATCGGATAAGATTTTTAATTAATTTCTTTCCCGCATTTAGTCCGATAGAACCGCTGTCATCAGTATAAAGGCCGAAGACACAAAGACCATAAGCTACTGCCCATGTTGCATCCTTGATTTTTACTGAGTCAACATCAGCTTTATTTGCCTTAAGTACATTCGCTACTTTTGATGGAAGTTTAAGTTTAGCCTTAGCAAGATCCTTTGTATCAATCATATTAGAACCGCCGCCAGTGATGATAATTCCGGCAGGCAATAATCCGCTCTTGTTTATTTTTTTAAGATGAGCATCAATTAATCCAAAAATATCTGTCATTCTTGATTCTATAATGTCATCAAGTTTTTTCTTCGGTACTTCTGAAGGTGTGTAACCTTTATCTCTATCAATTTTAATTTTCTCAGCTTCCTCGATTGAAACTTTTAACCCGAGTGCAATATCATTTGTGATATCGTTTGCACCTATAGGAAAAACTTCCAATGAAACAGGTATGTCATCTTCATATACGACAATTGAAACTGTCTCTGAACCAATGTTAGCTAAAATACATCCTGCGATCTTTTCTGTCTTTGATAGTGTGACCAGACCAGCTGCAAGTGGTGCAGCCATAACATCAATTATTTCAATACCAGAATTTTGAATAGTTTGGATAAGTTCTTGTAGGTGATGAGAAAGGGAAGTGATGTATAGCATTTTGACTTCTAGTTTTACACCTTTCATTCCAACCGGATCATTGCCGAGAATATTTTTACTGTCTACTTTATATCCAACGGGTATAGAGTGAATGATCTGTCTATTTTGAATAAATTCTTTTGGCAAATTATCCTGACTATCGCTAGCGGCTTTTTCTATATCAAATTCAGTTATTTCATTGTCTGCACGTGATATAACTACACTACCGCTAGATACTTCACTAGCTAGACCAATTCCGCCAATTGAGATGTACGCCCGCTCAACTCTTATGCGAGAACTTTTTTCTGCTTGCCTTACAGCTTTTCTAATACTACGAATTGCATCAGTTTGATTTATTATGTAGCCATGACGAAGACCCTTTGATTCAGAAAAACCGACTCCAATTATTTTTGGCATTTGTGAACCTTCTTGATGTTGTGAAATTACAACCTTTACTTGATATGTTCCAATGTCGATACCGACAGCAATTTTACTCATAATATAATCTTATCCATCTATTTTAATAAAAAAAAAGACTTTTTGCATGTGAATAAGTCTAACAAGTCTATTTTTATTTTTTTGAATATTATTTTAGTAGAATTTCTTAAGAAATTTATCTTCCATTTTTTCCATATCAGGCCCATGATCATATCCTTTTAGGTGAAGACATCCGTGTATGAAAAGAAAAATTAAATATTTTTTATAACCCATTTCAAATTTTACAGCTTCGTCTTTTGTTTCTAAATCAAGAAAAATTTCCCCAGAGTTTTCTTCTAATGGGAAACTTAAAACGTTTGCAGGTTTGTTTTTATTTCTATTTTTTTTATTAAGTTTTCTTGACTCTTTGTTATTAACTAAAACAACAGATAGTTCGTATCTTTTACCAAGAACACCATCTTTAATTTCTTGTAGTTTCTTAGATGAAACAGTACTTTTTATTTTTGTTGAGTTTAAAACGTTAATCATAATTCAATAAAAGACGCTTTTGGCGCCTTTTGGTTTTATTATTTTCTTCTTCCGTTAGGATTTAATTTACCTAACTTGATTTGTTTTTCGATCTCAGCAGTTTTAGAAAGAGATTTTAGTTTACCTTTCTTTTTAAGAAAAGCTGATTTTGGTCTTTCTGCATATCTAATTTCTTTTGATTTACGAATAACACCAGCTTCTTGGACTTTTCTTCCAAATCTCTTAAGGACGCTGATATTACTTTCGTTTTTCTTTTTTGTTATTTCTACGTTTTTTGCCATAATTTGTTTATAGGTCATAAGGTTAGCACAATATTTATTGGCTGACAATACCTTTTCGAATTATTTTATATTAATTTTTTAAGCCTTTTAGGTAGTTCGCTAAGTTCTATTACTTTCTGGTTCTTACTTTCTTTGTCTCTTAGAATTACTGTCCCTTCCATAGCTTCTCTTTGACCAGTAATTATTATGTGTTCAGCATCATTTTTCTTTGAAGCTGATATTTGGGTTGATAATTTGTCTCTATAGATCTTATGTTTAACTGGAATGTTATCTTTTCTTAAATCATCAATTATTTTTAGCGCGTTTAGTTTAGCTACATAACCAAGTTGCATATAAAATACTTTTGTCTTTTCAATATCGTTTAATGCTTTTTCTGTAGTAGTTTTTGGGTTTGGTACGTTAACCACTGCGCCAATAGCAAAAATTTCTTTTCTAGTTCCAACTTTTTTATAGAGCATATTATATCTACTACCAGCCGCTACAATTTTATTCGTGTCTAGATCAACAATTTCGAAAACTGTGTGACTAGAATAATTTTGATCACCGAGAACGAAAGGATCGATTTCATATTGAATACCCATTGTTTCTAAGAATTCAAGAACTTCACTGAAATGTTTTCTTGTGTCATCTCCCAAGAAGTCCATAGTTTTAGGTGCCTCTTCGTGAACAACTGAACATTGATTTTTTCCTTTTTTAGTTAAGGTATGAACTCCATCTTTGAAATACTGTCTACAATTAACGTTCATAGTATTAATATTTTTCCTGTAATAACTAGTAGCTTCCCTTAGAAAGGCAATTTGTGCTTCCTTTCCACCGATGTCGTTTATTCTTACACATATGTTTTTGATTCCATTCTCAGCTAACATAACTTGAGCACTTTTAATAATCATTGCTTCAGCAATACTTTCTGGGATGTTAATTACGTGAAGGTTAATTATTTCTTCGTTAGGTTTCTTCCTTCTTTTTTTATGAGAACCAGGGGCGCTACCTTCAAAATATAATAATTTTGGTTCAATTCTATCTTTATCACTTTCTTCTTTGTAGTTTTTAAGAATTGAGATTGCTTCTTCCATCGGGAAAAGATTATCATCTAAAAAACCTACATCTTTCTGTGCATCTTTTGTAACTTTTATATTATCACTCGTAACTTCGTAAGGTTTTTCAATCTCAAAACCGAAATGTTTTGCAATAACTGCTGTATTAAGAACTTTTGTTTGTTTACTCATAATATTTATTAAAAATTAAATTTTCCTGGTAAATAGTCAATCTCACCTATTGGTAATAATCTGAAAAGCGCTTTCCCGATTATATATTTTTCTTCTAATGTTCCCCATATTCTTGAATCCAAACTAGCTTCACGATTATCTCCCATTACAAAATACTCATCATGACCTAACATTGTTTCTGTGTAGGAATCCTTAGTTAGTTTTATGTATGGCTCATCTAATATTATTTCTTCACCATCTCTTGTGATTATTTTTATTTCTTCACCATTTATAATTATATTTTCGCTTGGTAAAGCGATTATTCTTTTTATAAAAAATTTTGATGGGTCTTTTGGAAATCTGAAGATAATAACATCACCTCTTTCAGGTTCTGAGAAGTTATATGAGAATTGATCTACAATTAAATATTGACCAGTCTCAAATGTAGGACTCATAGATGCACCACTTACTACAAAGGGTTGAGCAACATACATTCTCAGAGGAACAATGATTGCTAGAGTTATAATTACAAATTTTAAAAATTCATAAAGTGACCATTCATTTTTTTTGTTTTCTGCTGGGTCTGTAGAGCTCATAAATTTATAAATCATTTTAATCTAGATTTTGATTTGACACAAGTCTTATTATATAAAATAATAAGGCTCATGTTTTATATTGTCGGGTTAGGAAACCCAGGAAATGAATACGAAGGTTCTCGTCATAACATTGGACGTGAAATTGTTGAGAAGTTTTCTTATAAATTTGATTTCGATGATTTTTCATTTGAGAAAAAACATAACGCATCAATTTCAGAAGGAATCATTAAAGGAATAAGTGGAAAGAAGACTAAAAAAGAAGAAGTATTAACTATTCTACCGGAGACATTTATGAATAAGTCTGGTAATTCTTTAAAGAAAATTATCACTAGTGTTAAAAAAGCGAAAAATTTGATTGTGATTCAAGATGATTTAGACATGGCTATTGGTACAGCCAAAATTGTTTTCGGAAAAAAGAGTGGGGGACACAAAGGAATTGATTCTATTAATCGTGCCATTAAAACTCGTGATTATATTCGTATTAAAATTGGAATTTCTCCAACTACACCTGGTGGAAAAATTAAAAAACCAAAAGGCGAAGAGAAAGTTGTTAAACATGTCCTAGGTAAATTTTCTCCAAAGGAACAAAAAGAAATTAAAAAGGTTGAAAAGAAAACCGTTGAAGCGTTAGAGAATATTATTCAGTTCGGATATTTGAAGGCTATGAATGGGTATAATTAAGTAACAAAAAAAACACCTCGCAGAGATGCGAGGTGTTTTTTTGTTTAAATATAGTTTTGAATTACGCTTGGTGAACAAGTGTCATTTTTTGTTCACTTGGATCAAATAATGTAATTTCAAAATCGTAAACCTTTCCAAGTTCTAGAGACTCTTTTAGTTTATCTTGATTTTCAAAATCTGATACATGAACAAGTCCTGCGACACCTTCTTCAATTGAAACAAGTGCTCCATGATTATTGTGTTTAATGACAACACCTTTAACCTTGTCGCCTTTGCTGAATTTTTTACCAGCTTCATTCCACGGGTTATCAGTCAAAGCCTTAATAGATAGAGAAACTTTTCCATCTTTAACTTCAATAACTTTAACTTTAACTTTCTCTCCAATTTGAACATGTTGGCGTGGATCTTCAACTAGTGACCAGTCAAGCTCTGAAATATGAACAAGTCCTTCTAAGTTGTTGTTAACTTTAACAAATACTCCGAAATCAACTGCTCCTGTAACTTCACCTTCTAATACATCACCAACTTTGTATTGTTCTGCTTCTTCAGCTGCTTCTTCAGCTTTTTCAACATCTTTTTCAGAGAAAACTAGTTTTCCATCGTCTGGTGTAGCCCCAATTACTGAAACAACGATTTTTTCTCCAACAAGTTTACGAAGTTCTTCTAAAATTTTCATTTTATCTCCGTCTGTAACGCGTGGGTAATGCTCAGTTTTTAGTTGAGATGCAGGTAAGAAACCTTGAAGTCCTTGCCATGTAAGAAGAAGTCCTCCTTTGTTAGCATCTTGAACAATAAGCTCAAGTGGAGTTTTCTTTTTAATAGCATCTTCAACTTCTCCCCAAATAAGAGCTTGTTTAGCTTCTTTAAGTGAAAGTTCGATATAACCTTCTTCATTTTTAGTATCAACGACTTTAGCAGTTACTGTATCTCCTACATGAACTTTTCTAACAATATCGCGAGCGATAATGTATTCACGTCCATAAATAATACCTGTTCCAAAAGGAGCGATATCAATGTAGATAGATGCTTTATCGATAGCGATAACAGTTCCTTCTACCATATCTCCATCACTAGGAGGGTTTGGTGAATCTTCTACTAAACCTGTCATTAATTTATTTTCTAATTCTTTTTCCATAATTTTTTTTGCTCTAAAAAGCAAAAGAGCCTATAGGTCTGGGGTCATTTCAATCGTTTTCTGAATTCTGACTTTACCACCAGGTGTTACTATAAACTCAACTGATAACTTTTAGAGTTGCTCAATATATTACTGATTTTTAAATATAAGTAAAGGTGTTTTTTAAAATTCTTGTGATATAATCTTTCCATTATGGTTATTACATTTCACGGGGCGCAAGCCATTAAAATTACACAAGGGGATCATACAATCGCGTTTAATCCGCCTTCAAAAAAATCAAAGTATTCAAAATCAAGCTTTGGTTCAGATATTACACTTATTTCAACTAATCATCCTGACTTCAATGGTTCAGAGACAACTTCTCGCGGAGATAAAGAAGCGTTTATTGTTAAGGGTCCAGGAGAATATGAAATAAAAGAATTTTTTATTCGTGGTTTTGGTACAAAAACAAATTATGACGGGAAGGAAAAGGTGAACACAGTCTACTCTCTTGGTGTAGATGGAATAAATATTGCTTATCTTGGTGCACTCGATGAAGCCGATCTAGCATCAGATGTTAAAGAGGAATTAGGTCAAGCTGACATTCTATTTGTTCCTATTGGAGGCGACGGGGTATTAAATGCTTCTGATGCTTATAAAACTGCTGTAAAGAGAGAGCCTGCAATTATTATTCCAATTCATTATGGTGATATTGGAGAAAAAGGTGCATTAAAGGATTTCCTAAAAGAAGGAGGCCAAGAAGATGTTAAGCCAATAGAAAAACTTACAATAAAGAAAAAAGATTTAGATGGAAAAAAGGGTGAAATCGTAGTCCTAAAGAGCTAACTAAAATTATGGGATATATTGATAGATTAAAAAATAAAAATCCTGAACAGCAAGATTTCTATGTTTTTGGAATCTCTTTTGGTATTACACTGTTTATTTTTGTGATATGGGTCCTAACTATTGTTTATGGTTTCTCTGCTGAATCAGAATCTAATTCAGCAAATTCTATTGGTCCTATTGAATCTATTACAAGCAAAGTTGTTGATTTGTTTGATGGAACTGAAACATATGTTGCTGAATAAGTAGAAAATTGATTTTTGATATGGTAATATAGACGAACTTATATAAAAAAGAACTTATTAAAAATATGCCGAAGAAAAAAGACGACACTAATAAAGAACCAAAAAAAGACTCAAATGATGTAGAGAAACTAGCTGCTCAAGTTATTGATTCTCCTATTTCAGATGAAATGAAGAAGTCATTTTTGGATTATGCCATGTCTGTAATTACAGACCGTGCTCTTTCTGATGTTCGTGATGGTTTGAAACCTGTTCATCGTAGAATTCTTTATTCTATGCACAAAAATGGTTTAACTAGTAGTGCCAGATTTAAAAAATCTGCTTCTGTTGTTGGTGAAGTTATTGCTAAATACCATCCTCATGGTGATACATCTGTGTATGACGCTATGGTAAAGATGGCACAACCATTCACAATGCGTTATCCGCTTGTTAAGGGGCAAGGTAACTTTGGTTCTATTGATGGTGATCCTCCTGCTGCTTATCGTTATACAGAGGCAAAGATGGATAAGCTAGCAGAAGAGCTTTTGATGAACCTAGAAAAAGATACAGTAGATTTTCGTCCAAACTTTGATGGGGCAGAGTCAGAACCTGTTGTTATGCCTTCTACTGTTCCAAACCTTCTTTTAAATGGAACTCTAGGTATTGCTGTTGGTATGGCATCTAATGTTCCTCCTCATAACCTCGGTGAATTAATGGATGCTTCAATGTTTCTACTTGAGAATGAAAAAGCTACAACAGAAGATCTTTTAGATTTTGTTAAAGGTCCTGATTTTCCAATTGGAGGAATGGTTTTCAATAAAAAAGATATCCATGCGGCTTATGCAAATGGTCGTGGTGGAGTGGTTTGTCGCGGTGAAGCTGAAATCGTAGAAGAGAAATCTGGTTCACATCAGATTATTATTTCTTCAATTCCTTTTCGTGTTAACAAATCAGATTTAATTACAAAAATTGCAGGACTGGTTCGGGATAAAAAAATCGAAGGTATCAAAGGTCTTCGCGACGAATCTACAAACGATATTCGTGTAGTTATTGATATTAAATCAACAGCACACCCTCAAAACATTTTAAATTATATTTACAAGCACACTCAATTAGAAGAAAACTTTAACTTTAATATTGTTGCCCTTGTTGATGGAGTTCCGCAGACACTTTCACTTAAGGAGGTTCTTCAGGAATTCGTAAAGCACCGTTACGATGTTGTTACTCGTCGCACAAAATTTGAACTACGTAAAGCTGAGGCACGTGAACATATCTTACTAGGTTTGAAAAAAGCGCTTGATCATATTGATGAAATTATAAAACTTATCAAGGCTTCAAAAGATACACCCGAAGCGCATCGTAACTTAATGAAGAAATTCAAATTTAGTGAACTTCAGGCAACTGCTATTTTGGAAATGCGTCTACAAAAACTTGCCGGACTTGAAAGAAAGAAAATTGAGGATGAACTGGCTACTATTCAAAAATTCATAAAAGAAATGAAAGATCTTCTTGCCTCAAAAACAAAAATGAGAAATCTTATTAAAAAAGAAATGTCAGATGTTAAGGATAAATTTGGTGATGCACGTCGAACAAAAGTTATTCCCCATGGTGTGAAAAATATTTCACTTGAGGATTTGATTCCGGATGACGATAGTGTTCTTGTTCTTACAAGTGGTGGTTATGTAAAGAGAACAAATCCTGCTGAATATAAAAAACAACGTCGAGGAGGAGTTGGTGTTGTTGATTTAAATACTAAAGAAGAAGATTTTATTCATACTTTGTTGCATACAACTACACATAGTGAACTACTATTCTTTACTGATAAAGGAAAGGTGTATCAAATTAAAATGTATGATATTCCAGAAGGGAAAAGAGCTACAAAAGGAAAATCAATTATGAATTTTCTATCACTTGAAGCAGATGAAAATATTACTTCTGTGTTACCAATGCCAAAAAATACAAGAGAAGCAAAAGACTTTTCAGTTATGATGGTTACAAAAGAGGGTATTGCTAAAAAGGTTAGTGCAGAAAGTTTTTATGATGTTCGCCGTAGTGGAATAATTGCCATTAAATTGAATGGCACAGACCAATTGATTTCTGCTGATTTTGTAGAAAAAGGTGACAGTATTTCTGTTGTAACAAGAAATGGTCAATCAATTCGTTTCAAAGATTCTGATATACGTGAAATGGGTAGAGGTGCTGCCGGCGTAAGAGCAATAAAGCTTGGTAAAGAAGATTCTGTTGTAAGAGGGCTTCGTATTAGAAAAGCAGAGGAAAACAATAATATCTTAGTCTTTACTCAAAAAGGTTATGGTAAGCAAACTTCTCTTGAAGATTACAAAATTCAAAAACGTGGTGGTTCAGGTATTAAAACTGCAAAAATTACGTCAAAGAATGGTGCTATCGTTAATGCAGTAGTGGTTAATGAAGAGACTGATGAAATTGTTGCTATGTCTAAGAAGGGACAAGTTATCAGAGTTGATGTTGATGAAATTCCAATTCTTGGTCGCCAAACTCAAGGTGTTCGTGTTATGAAACTTCGTGCTGGTGATGAAATCGCAACACTCGTTACTTTTTAAAAAGATCTATATAAAAGTCAATTTCTAAAAGTGTGAGTAAAAGACTCTTCTTATTAAGAAAAATCTTGTATAATAGTATTAATGTTTTCAAACCCAGAACAAAATATAGAAAAAGTTCATATTGACCCAGGAATGAAGGTCGCAGATCTCGGATCTGGTGCCGGACATTATTCTATTGCAGCAGCAAAATTAGTTGGTCCATCTGGAAATGTTTACGCTGTTGATGTCCAAAAGGAATTATTGGAAAAATTGAAAATGGAATCTTTGCAAGAGGGTATTGCTAATATTGAATTAATTTGGGCGGACCTTGATGAACCAAATGGTACTAAACTGGCTGACAATTTAGTAGATAGAGTTATTATCGCTAATGTTATGTTTCAGGTTGAAGATAAGGATGTTTTATTGCAAGAAGCAAAAAGAATTCTAAAACCAAAAGGTAAAATTTTATTTATTGATTGGTCAGACTCTTTCGGTGGCCTTGGTCCGCAATCCTCAGATATTGTTAGAGCAGATGTTGCTAGAACAATGTTTGAATCTGAGGGGTTTGAATTTGAAAAGGATATAGAAGCAGGAGATCACCACTACGGTTTAATATTTAAATTATCATGAATAGCGACAAACTAAGCCCATTTCAATTAATTCTTTTTGTGATAATAGTTTTTTTAATTATAGGTGGTATAGCAACTTTTGCACTTAAAAGGTCTGCAGATACAAGTCAGTTAGTACCAATCACGATGTGGGGAACATTACCTGAGAATTATATTAACTCATACCAAGAGGTAATCAATGACCTTAATAAGGATTCAGTTGCAATAATTTATACAGAATTTACTGAAGATGAATTTGAAAGCGAACTTATTAGTGCTTTAGCTTCTGGAGAAGGTCCAGATAGTGTTATTTTCAGTAATGATCTGATAGTAAAACAAGAAAATAAATTATTTACTATTGGTTATGATTTTTACAACCAGTCAAACTTTAAGACCGATTTTATTGAGACAGGTGAATTTCTTTTGAAAGAAGAAGGTGTTTTAGGTATACCTTTTGTTGTTGATCCTCTCGTTATGTATTGGAACAGGACAATTTTAAATTCAGAAGGTGTTTCCCAACCACCGCAGTATTGGGAACAGTTTATAGATTTAGTTCCAAAAATTACTCGTAGTGATTCATCATCAAACATTTCTAGGTCAGCAGTTTCACTGGGTGAATTTAGAAATATAAATAATGCAAAAGATATATTTACAACTCTTGTGCTGCAGGCTGGAAATCCAATAGTTATCAAGAATGAATTAGGTAATTATGAAGCTATCTTTAAAGAAAGGTTGGGATATTCTGTAGAACCTGCAGATGCTGCTATAACTTTCTTTACTCAATTCTCAAACCCTTCAAGAGATACCTATACATGGAATAGAAGCTTACCTAGTGATGATGAAATGTTCGTCTCAGGTGATTTGGCATTTTACTTTGGTTTTGCTAGCGAAAGAAATAGTATGGTGGAAAGAAACCCTAATTTAAATTTTGGTGTCTCTCAAATACCACAGTCTCGCTCAAATGAAAATATTAAAAGAACAGGAGGTAAGTTATATTTCTTGGGTATACTTAATAATTCCCAAAATATAGGTGCCGCTTACAATACTTTTATTAAATTAGTTGATAGTCAAAATATGTCTTACATGTATGATATATTTAATTTACCACCGGTAAAAAGAGATTTATTAGTTGGCGTTCCTTCTATTGATTACCGTGATACTTTTAATAAGTCTTCTTTAATTACTAGTGTTTTACTAGATCCAGATTCTGATAAAACTGAAGAAATTTTTAGAAAACACATTGAATCAGTTACAAGCGGTAGAATTGATGTTGGACAGGCTGTATTAGATATAAACAATGATTTAAATCTTTTAATAAATGATTAAAATGTTATCTATAAAAATAAAAAAATATTTATTAATTTTAATTGGAATATTCTATTATTTCTCAAGTTCTGTTCTGGTAGGTGCTCAACGCGCAAGTGAAGACGCGGGAGGAGCGGGTCTCGTTCCGTGTGACGGACCTAATTGTGATATTGATCATTTTCTAGAACTATTATTTAATGTTATGAACTATATTATATGGTTAGGTATAATTTTTTCATCGCTTGTCTTTGTTTATGCTGGATTTTTATACATAACAGCTCAAGGTGATTCATCAAAGGTGCAAAGAGCGACAAAGATATTTACTAACGTGGCAGTAGGACTGTTCCTTGCTTTTATAGCATTTCTTCTAATCGAGGTAATAACCACATCTTTAGGTTTGGACACAAGTATTCTTCCAATTGATATTGGGTCATGATAAAATTTACTTATGATTAAAAACTTTTTAAAAAACATAGGGATTAGAAAATATTATTATATGGTTATTGTTACTTTATTGTATCCGTCAATATCTTCTGCACAAAGTGCTAGTAATAAACCTTTATTTAAAAACCCTATTGAAGCCGAATCATTTGAAGCTTTAATTAAAGACTTATTTGACGCTATTATTCAGATTGGGTATGTATTCGTTGTTATGGCGTTACTTTTTGCTGGATTTAAATTTGTTGTAGCTCAAGGTAATCCAGAGGAATTATCAAAAGCAAAAAAAATCTTCTTATATACAGTTATCGGCGCTGTAATATTGTTAGGTGCACAGGCAATAAGTGAGGTTGTCTGTAACACAGCAGCTCAGTTTAATTCTACTATACAATGTTAATAAAAAATGATTATAAAAAAATAGTTCCGTTATTATTTTTTCTAACACCGTTAGTTTCATTTGCTCAATCTGCACCACAAAACCTAAACGATATACTTAATTTATTTATTGATGTTATATATGTACTTATACCAATTTTAATTGGTGTTGCTGTATTACTTTTTATTTGGGGGTTATTTAGATATTATTCAACAGATAATCAAAATACTAAAAAAGAGGCTGTTAAAATTATTGGGTATGGTGTTGTAGCAATTTTTGTTATGGTCTCAATCTGGGGCCTAGTTAATCTAATTATTTATACTTTAAATATTAATTCTCCTACAAGTGGACCAGGAACTTTTCCAGTAAATACAATAAATGTTAAACAAGAGGTGCAAGGTATAATTAAATAATATTATGAAAACTTTTGAAACAATAATAAATAGTTCTATAGAGACATTAGAAATATTGGTATATCTTATTTCTGCCCTAGGAACAGTTAGTTTACTCTATGGTATTGTTCTATATATATTTAGAGCGGGTGATGAGACAAAGAGAAAGGAGGGTTTAAGTTTTATATATTATGGAATAATCGGATTGTTCGTTATGGTTTCAGTCTGGGCATTAGTTAGTGTTTTAAGTAATACAATTGGTGCTAGTTTTGGAATTCCACAGTTTAGTTAATCCACACCTTTACTTACTATTATTAAATTTATTAGGTATAATATATATATTATTAAGATTAAAAGATAATTTATGAAATATTTTTATACATTAACATTACTTGCATTTCCAGCATTGGCTAGCGCACAAAGCGTTTTCTCATTACTTGAACTTGTTAGTGATTTAGTAGACGCAACAGTTCCAGTAATAATTGGACTTGCTGTATTGGTATTTGTTCTTGGTATTTTGAAATATGTTGTTGCGAAATCACCAGAAGATCAAAAAGAAGCTAGAGGAGTTATCCTTTGGGGAATAATAATTCTTTTTGTTATGGTTTCAATTTGGGGATTAGTTAACCTACTTGGGTCAACACTACAATTGAATCAATCAGCACCACCAGCACCAATTACACCTGGTATATAACAATTTCTAATGAAAGTTAGCGATTTTGTTACAAAATTAGGTGAAGTTATATTAAACCCACTTATAAGACTGATGTTTGCAGTAGCCTTGGTTGTATTTCTTTGGGGAGTATTCCAATACATAAGAAATGGAGATTCGCCAGAAGACCGAAAGAAAGGTACACAACATATTATATGGGGAATAGTAGGTCTATTCATTATGGTTTCTGTTCTAACTATATTAGAAATAGTTAGGAATACAATTGGAATTTAAGTGAGTAGTATAAAACAACAAAAAAAACGGCGTGTCGTATTACGACACGCCGTTGTTGTATGGAAACCTTATCTATAGTTACGTATTTTTACGTTTTCAAACGACTGTGGATAGCCATCCTTATGGACGTAAAATGCTATCTTGTCGATTAATGAATAGGAAGGTAGGATCTTTCTGAGGTCGGATTTGTATCCAAACTCAAAAGTAAGTTTCTTACCATCCTTCATAATAGCGAAGACCTCCATTTTCTGATCCCGATCATCACCACCAATGGTTCTGGAATCTGGGAACAGTATCGTTCTACCGCCAGTATTGATTACCTCGATCTCTCCAGGATAAACAATAAAATCTGGGTGATACTGATATTTCGGCTTAACTATCTCAGGTTCTGACCATTCTGCAGCGGTATCTACCGCCTTAGAAATAGCAGAATTTATACCAATCTCTTTTGCAGCATAAGGTATTATTGCAATGATTGCGCAAACAATCACAAATTTAATAACAAAGCTTTTTTGATTTTTGAGATAATTCTTCTCTTTAGGTTTGTTTGTCTTGATCATTATTTACCACCTTTCTTGTTGCTTGGGTTGAATATCTCTCTAGGATCACCTAGAAAACCCTGTAGTTTTTCCAGACCACGAACATCAAAACCTTGGACTTCGTCAGAGACGATGAGCAAGAATCTTCCTGCATCTTCAGCTGTAAGTCCTCTCTTGTTCGCCATAAGTTTACCGATAGCTATATCAAGTTGTTCAGCTACTGCAACAGTGTTAATAGACTTTTTAAGGTCAGCAGATAGGACAATATCACCTAATGAGAATGAGGGTATTTCTATACCGTAGGTTTCGCATTGTTTTCCAATAATACTACTTTTACGTTTAGTCATACCTCTGAGGCTCGACTGAATTTTCTTAAGGTCCTTTGAGACCTCCTTCCAATCCTGATCAAGTAGTTTAGTTGTGATACATATGATAATTAGATTAGTTATCATCGGATTGATAATTTCCGCTCTTTTTTCAATAGTATCTTCAATCAGGAAATGTTTCCTAATCGCTGCTACCTGAGAAGATGCTTTACCTTCCCATTTGCCGGTAATATCAACAACCGCGTTTCCAAGTTCAAGGCTAACCTCGAACTTTTCTCCGAATTTTGTTTCAACACTGACTTCTCCTGCCCAAATATATCTGGGCGGAACAGGTCCAAACTCAGCTGGTTCAAAGACAATAAAATTATCTTCATCTTCACCATTTCTTTTTTTTATAGGATCAGCAAATAAAGTATAGTACTTATCCTTACCTTGGAAGAATGTCTCTTCTTGGTATTTTGAGAAAAAATAACCAACCAAACCAACAGTTAACAGAATTATTGTCCATATTCCCAATGGGAATCCTAGTATCCAGAACATGGTCACTAAGGCTAAAACAATCATTCCGGCATATTTAATATGATCGATGAAAGTTATTACTAACCTATTCATCTTCATTTCTTCTATTATTTCGTTCATAAGATTTCCTTTTGTAAAAGGTCAAGTTAGGGGAGTGCACACTGTGTGAACTACTTTGAAATCCCTATTAAATCTGTAAGATATTATACAACAATTAATACCTATTTGTCAATGTATAAAATAGGCCTAAAAACATATTTAAAACTTAAATTTTCATAAAAAATAAAAATACCCAAACTATGGGTATTTTCTTTGTGCGCGGAAGAGGACTTGAACCTCCATGGAGTTACCCCCGCTTGCTCCTAAGGCAAGTGCGTCTACCAATTCCGCCATCCGCGCTATAGACGTATAAAAGAATAACCTTTTTATGTATTTTTTTCAAGCTATTCTTGTCCGCCCAGCAGGACTTGAACCTGCGACCGTTCGCTTAAGAGGCGACTGCTCTACCGGCTGAGCTATGGGCGGTCTATAACTAATTCCATAATAAATATAATATGGAGCGTTACTGTGCCCGGGACGGGAGTCGAACCCGTATCCCGTATGAGACACGATTTTAAGTCGTGCGCGTATACCAATTCCGCCACCCGGGCAATATTCAATTAAAAATGATTATAACAAAATAATCATATTTTGCCTCTATATAGAAACAAAATGAGGCGTGGGCGGGAATCGAACCCGCGCATGGAGGTTTTGCAAACCACAGCGTTACCACTTCGCCACCACGCCTTTTTGACTTTAAATATATTTTAAAATACTTAGACTATTGTATCAATTTTTTGACGAGATTTCTCGCCCTCATCAATCTGAAAATCAAACCAAGGGATGTGTCCAATTTTTGTATTTTGATTTACGTAATGTCTGAATTCAGTAAGGTTCCTTTTTAAGAAATCTAAAGCTGCTTTCTCCTGATTTTCAGGTAAAACAGTAAAAAGAACTATAGCTTTTTTTGTATCAGATGACAATTCAACTCTGGTTATTGTTATCATTGAATTCTTGTTTGATTCCTTTTGAACAAAATTCGATGCACAATGATGAATTTGTTCAACAAGTTTTTCTTTTCTGTGTGAATTTTCGTACATTTTATTTTTTTATCACTTCAAATGTTTCAATATAGTCACCTGGTGCAATTTCTATTTTTGTCTCAATAGTTATTCCAAATTCATTTCCTTCAGCTACTTCAGATGATTTAGCCTTTTGCTGTTGTAGTTCTTTTATTTTTCCTCTACCAATCTCCTCATCACGACGAAGTATTTTAATTTGTCTTCCAGCAACAAGTGATCCTTCTTCAACACGTCCACCTGCAACTTGAGTGCTTTTTGTTTGGCTAAATTGAGCAAGTATCTTTGCTTTTCCTGTAGCTTCTTCAACTTCAATTCTAGGTCTCATTTCATCTGTGGTATTTTCCACCCATTCTGTAAGTTCGTAAATAATTTTAAAGGTTTTAACATTTACATCTAGTCTTTCTCTCATTATCTCTGCTTGCTTATCTATGTTTATACCAAAACCAATAACTAGGGAATTTTGATTGCCACTAGCAACCTTAATGTCTTTTTCAGTGATATTTCCAGTTTCTGTAATAACAACTTTAATTTTTGCATTCTGCGGCTTTACTTTTTCAAGTTCATGTTCGATTGCTTCAATTGATCCATGTGTGTCAGCCTTTATAATAATAGGTATTACAAATTCATCTTCTGAACTACTTATCATTTGATTTAAGTTGTAAGATATTTCTTTATTTTCCTTACAATAAGCCTCCGCTTCTTTTTTAGAGTTTAGTGTTTCAAATACTTCACCAACTTCAGGGAAATCAGACCATCCTGAAATTTTAACTGGAGTAGAGAAGTAGGCTGTAGTTATAGAATCACCTTTGAAGTCTTCATAGATCCTAACTGGTGCGAATGCAGCTTTACAAACTACGAATTCTCCTTGGTTTAATGTTCCGTCTTTAATTATTAGAGTAGAAGTGATTCCTTTATTTTTATCTTTATGAGATTCAATAACAAAACCAGTAGCATTATTTTCTCTGATACCTTTAAGCTCTTCGACTTCAGATACAATAAGAACAAGATCAAGTAGTTGGTCTATGTTAGTTCCTTCTTTGGCTGATATTTCAACATAAGGAACATCACCACCAAAACCTTCTAAATAGATTTCATTTTCAACCAAACTATTTTTAGCCATATCTACATTTGCACGTGGTGAATCTATTTTGTTTATAGCAACAATGTAAGGCAATTTGTCTTTTTTAATACAATTAAGTGCTTCTATAGTTTGAGGCTTAACTCCATCTTCTGCTGATATAATTAAAATACCAACATCAGCTACTTTTGATCCTCTGTTTCTAACACCACAAAAAGCTTCATGACCTGGAGTATCTAAAAAAGTGATTCTTTTATCAGAACCATCTTCTCCTTTATGTTCTACTTCGTATGCACCAAGATGTTGTGTAATACCACCAGCTTCAGCAGAAACGATGTTACTTTTTCTAATGTGATCTAGTAGTGTTGATTTACCATGGTCAATATGTCCCATGATAACCACAACAGGTGGACGTTCTATCGTTTTGTCTTGATTTTTATCAGTCATAATTCTGTTTTGGTTAAGTTTAATAAGGAATTCCTATAGTCTTTAAAGTTAAAGATTGCATGATTCGATAGCTTTTGTCAACGCTTGACCCTCTTCCTCAGAAAGTTCCACGTCAGTTTTTCCGTTAGTGACTTTTTTAGAGAAAATTCTAATGTGATCTCTGGCGTTTAGACAAGAAATTATTACTCCGTCTTTTTGTTCGTTTACAAATGCTGTTGAAAAACTTTTACCACCAGAAGCCATACCGTTAAATGCATCAAAAGTTACATTGTCAAAACCTCTTATTGATGTACTTAGTCTCTTCTCTACTTTTTTTAAGTAATTCTCAATTTCTACTTTTGAATTTTGTAAATTGTTAATTTTTTTTTGCATAGACATAAAAGACTGTTCTAGTGATCTTCCGTTCTTGCCACCCATCAATTTTTTTGTTTTTATAGATAACCTGATAACTAATAGTGTTAAAACTATTATAATTAGACCAAAAGCTGATAGTATATAAAGTAAGTTCTGTGGGTTTGTTAAAAATTCATTCATAAGTAAATTTTATTATATAACTTTAAATCATGTTTAACAAAAAAGTTTTCCTAGATTATGCTTCAACTACACCAGTTGATAAAGTTGTCTTCAAAAAAATGAAGAAGTTTTTTTGTGACGATTTTGCAAATCCCCAGTCTATACATACTGATGGTCTTAAAAATAAGAAGGTATTGAATGATTCTAGAGAAAGAGTAGCAAGGCTCTTACAAGTAAAAGATAATGAGGTTATTTTTACAGCAGGTGGAACAGAAAGTATAAATCTTGCATTGATTGGTTTTGCTAAAAAAGTATTAAAAGATTTCGATAATAATGAAATAAAAGAAAAGCCTCACATAGTCACAACAAACATTGAACACGTTGCCGTATTAGAAACTCTTAAATATCTTGAAAGTATTGGTTTTGAAGTAACTTACTTAGAAGTTAATGAGGATGGCTTTGTTAAGTCTCAGCAGGTTGAAAAAGTTTTAAAGTCGTCAACAGTTCTAGTTACAGTAATGCTTGCTAATAATGAGATAGGAACAATATTTCCGATAAGAGATATTTCTAGAGTAATTCATAGATTTAAAAAGGATAATGATATAGATAAAAAACATTATCCATATTTACATACTGATGCTAGTCAAGCACCCAATTACCTCGATATTAATATTAATCGTTTAGGTGTTGATTTAATGAGTCTTGATGGTTCAAAAATTTATGGGCCTAAAGGAGTTGGTTGTCTGATAAAAAAGAATTATGTTGAAATTGAACCTATTATATATGGTGGTCATCAAGAATTTGGTTTAAGGGCTGGTACTGAAAATTTACCGTTGATATATGGTTTTTCTCTTGCGTTAGAAAAAACTCTAGAAATAAGAGAGAGTGAAAATGAAAGACTTTCAAAACTACAAGAATATTTTATTGATAACATTAATCAAAAATTTCCAGACGTAGAAATTAATGGGTCAAAAAAGGAGAGGCTTCCTAATAATGTGAATATTTGTATTCCGGATATTAATGCCGAATTTACTGTTATACAATTAGATCAATTAGGTATTTCATGCGCTTCTATGACTGCCTGTAGAAATATGGCTGACGTTTCAAGTTCATATGTCACATCCGCAGTTAGTCCAAAATGTGGAGAGTCATCACTGCGTTTTTCAATGGGTAGAACTTCTTCAAAGAGTGATATTGATAGACTTTTTGATGCTTTGTCTAAAATCATAAAATAAGTTATCATTATATTTAATATGGAGGATTTAAACGCACAACAAATTGTTTTATTAACTTTACTAGTTAGTTTTGTTACATCTATTGCTACAGGTATTACAACTGTTTCTTTGTTGGAACAAGCACCTGAACCGATAACTAGAACAATCAACAGGGTTGTTGAAAAAACAGTAGAAAGAGTTGTTGAAGTAGAAGGTGATAAAGAACCACAAAAAAAAATAGTTGAGACAGTTATTGTTAATGCAGAAGATTTAACAATTGAGGCTGTAGAAAGAAACTCTAGAGCTATCACAAGAATATTTAAAGTTGTTGCAGATTTAGAACAATTTGTTTCTATTGGTATTTTGGTTGAAGATTCAGGTCAGATCTTAACTAACTCAAATCTTATCGATGAAGCTTCAGAGTATATAGCAGTTTATCCAGATGGTTCAAAATTTAATATTAATATCTCTCAAGAGAATCTAGAGCAATCAACAGATTATATTTTATTAGATCCTACTCTAGTAGAAGGTCAGAATCCTCCACAAAATTTCTCAAAAATTAGTATGGGTAATTCAGATGGTTTGAGATTAGGACAATCGGTCATTTCTCTTTCTGGTCAAAATTCAAATTCTGTATCAACTGGAATAATAACTACAATAAATAATAATCAATCAACTACTACACCAGAATTTTCATCAATAGAAACTTCAATAGATGGAAATAAGGTGGTTAATGGTTCTATCTTATTGAACCTACAAGGTAATCTAATAGGGTATAAATACAATACAACTAATAGTTTAACCACTTTTATCCCATCATCTGATATAAGGAACTACTTAGACTCTTTTAATGAAATTTCAGAATAATTTCATTAGGTTGCAATTTTTTACAAATATCTTATAAAATAAAATATTATGGTACCACCATTCAAAAATTTCACATCTAAAGCTCGCGAAGCTATAAAGCACGCTCATGAACTAGCAATTGAAAGAGGACAAAATCATGTAAATCCGGTACATCTTTTAAGTTCTCTTGTTATGCAAGATGAGAGTATGGTTATTTCTATTTTAGATAAAATGAAAATTGATTCTGTATTAATGATAGAAAATCTTCTGGATGTGATAGAAGTTGATGAAAAAACAGAAACACTTTCTCCATCGTTTTCAATGTATCTAGCTCCAGAATTAGCTCAGATAATCGAACACTCAACTAGAATTGCTGCTAATCTAAAAGACGATTTTGTTTCTACAGAGCATTTATTCCTTGCATTCTTTGATGTTAAAAGTGAGGCTCGATCAATATTAGAAACCTTCAAAATTGAAAAAGATCATGTTCTTAAAATATTAGATGAAGTTAAGAAAGATGAAAAAAAAGGAGTTAAATCACCAAAGACTAATAAATCCATTAAGAAATACACTGTTAGTTTAACTGAAAAAGCAAAAAATAATAAAATTGATCCTGTAATTGGTCGAGATCAAGAAATTAATCGTGTCATCCAAATACTTTCTCGTAGGACTAAAAATAACCCAATAATGATTGGTGAACCAGGAGTAGGAAAGACAGCTATTATAGAAGGTCTTGCTAATCGAATTTCACAGGGTGATGTACCTGAATCTTTAAAGGATAAGGATCTTGTTTCACTTGATCTTGGATCACTTGTTGCTGGTACAAAATATAGAGGAGAATTTGAAGATCGCCTTAAAAAAATTATTAAAGAAGTTACAGAGTCAGAAGGTAAGTTAATTTTATTCATTGATGAAATACATACATTGGCTGGTGCCGGAGCATCGGAGGGATCTCTAGACGCTTCTAATATGTTAAAACCCGCCCTTGCACGTGGTGAACTAAAGGCAATCGGTGCCACTACATTAAAAGAGTATCAAAAATATATAGAGAAAGACGGGGCTCTTACTCGTCGTTTTCAGCCTGTACAAGTTTCTGAACCTTCAATAGAGGACGCTATTGCAATTATGAGAGGTATTAAGGAAAAATATGAGCTTTATCACGGTGTTCGAATATCAGATGATGCAATTATTGCTTCTGTAGAGTTATCTAGTCGATATATATCTGACAGATTTCTTCCTGATAAGGCGGTAGACCTTATTGATGAAGCTTCTTCTACCTTAAAAATTTCTCTAGAGAATATGCCGCCAGAATTAGAAAATACTCGTCGTAAGATTATGCGTCTTGAGATAGAACAAGAAGCTATTAATTCTGAAAAGAAAAAATCAAAGAAAACAACTGAAAGATTAAAGAAAGTAAAAAAAGAAATTGCAGACCTAAAAGAAGGGATTAGAGAGCTTGAATTGAAATGGAAGAATGAAAAAGAAACAATTACTTCTATAAAAGAACTAAAGTCTGATCTAGAACGGTCACGCTTAGATGCAGAAGCTGCAGAATCACTTTCTGATTTAGCAAAAGCAGCAGAAATTCGTTACGGATTAATTCCAAATCTAGAGAAGGAACTTAAAACTAAGGAAAAAAGATTAAAACGTCTTCAAAGTTCACGACAGATTCTAAAGGAAGAAATAAATGAAGAGGATATCGCAGGTGTGGTTTCTCGCTGGACAAGTATTCCAGTATCAAAGATGCTAGAAGAAGAAGTTCAAAAACTTTCAAAAATGGAAAGTGAATTACGTGAAAATATTATTGGTCAGGATGAAGCAATTAAAAGGATTTCAAATACAATTAGAAGATCTCGTGCCGGTGTAGCTGACCCAAATCGACCTATAGGTTCGTTTATTTTTCTTGGTCCAACAGGAGTTGGTAAGACTGAGCTAACTAAAACTTTAGCTGAATTTATGTTTAATGATGATAAGGCATTGATTCGTGTTGATATGTCAGAATTCATGGAAAAGCATTCTATTTCAAAGCTAATAGGGGCACCTCCAGGGTATGTTGGTCACGAAGAGTCGGGTTCACTTACTGAAACCGTTCGCCATAAACCATATTCTATTATTTTGTTTGACGAGATAGAAAAGGCTCATCCAGAAGTTTTCAATATACTGTTGCAGGTTCTTGATAATGGTCGCTTAACAGATGGAAAGGGTAGAGCCGTTAATTTTAAAAATACAGTTATTATTCTAACGTCTAATATTGGAGCTGAACATATTGATAAGATGGAAAAAATAGGTTTTGCAAGTGATAGTTCAGCTGAAAATCAGTATGAAGAAACAAAGATTAAAGTTGAGAAAGCACTAAAAGAACATTTTCGCCCAGAATTTCTTAACCGTTTAGATGACATTGTTATATTTGATATTCTAAGCAAGGAGGCAATAAGGAAAATTGTTAAGATTCAAATCGAAGAAGTTAAGGGTCGACTTGATGAAAAAGGGATTGATATTACAGTTTCTCCAAAAGTCATTAAATATCTCGGTGAAGAAGGTTATGACCCCAGTTATGGAGCGCGTCCATTAAAAAGGCTTATTCAAACAAAGATACTAAACCCATTAGCACAACTAATAATTAAGAGACAAGTTATCTCTGGCCAATCAATTAAGGTGGGTATTAAAAAGGATGAATTTATTTTTGATGTAAAAAAAGGTAAAAAGGTTACTTCAATATCTGCAGAGAGTGCGATGAGAGAAGAGGTAGTTTAATTCATCAAAATAGTAAATTTAAAAGCCCCGCTAAACGGGGCTTTTATTGTGCGTAGAGAGGGATTTGAACCCCCGTAGGACTAAGTCCGGCGGATTTACAGTCCGCTGCATTTGACCGCTCTGCCACCTACGCTAACAAGAATTATTTTAACTTATTTTCATAAAAAGTCGAGTTTTTATAGATTTATGAACACTTTAGACAAAATAGAAGCATACGTATTCTATTCAGCACCTTGTGAACACTTAATCATTTGTACAGGAGTTTTAAACTTAATACCCATATGCATTCTTTCTTCATTATAGTATTTCAAA
>Ga0306912_1000118_pt1 | contig 47230 bp, 39 predicted proteins | sample AntRauFillE10628_FD_190443 | JGI IMG/M metagenome (GOLD analysis project Ga0306912, IMG submission 190443) | Saline lake microbial communities from Rauer Islands, Antarctica - Metagenome Filla E10 #628 (v2) (version 2) | ecosystem: Environmental > Aquatic > Non-marine Saline and Alkaline >...
CTTTGCGATTCTGGGCTAATCAAGCCGATTACTGGGGTTTGCACTTTGATACGATCGAAAAGCTAAAAACAGAACTTGAAGATGCAGGAGTTTCCTTCCCATTTCCACAACGCGATGTACATTTATACGATATGAGTAAAGAAAAATAATTAGTTGCTCACAAAATCTTTAAGGTAATAAGGCTCAAAATAAGCCACATCCTCAAAAATATTATCATCAAACTTCCGTTTCGCTATGGGGTATTGCTCCTTTGCAGATGGAAGTTTTTCTTTGTGAAAAAGGGCATTGGGATGATGGCAGATTTCTTGAAATTTTTCCACTCCAGTTCCTATAAAGTGAACTTCACTAGCTTCTAATTCAATTTGAAAAGAGGTTTCCTCCAATATTTCAGCCTTAATTTCTCGCTTACTTTCAAAACTAGCATCAAAGATTTCAGAATAGACTTCCATTCTTCTAGCATCTAGCATTGGGATAATAAGTCCTTTAGTGATTTTAACCTGCTTTGCTAAACACAACAAGGTCGATACAGAAATCAAAGGAATATTTAGGGCATAGGCTAAACCTTTCGCTGCAGAAACACCTATCCTTAAACCTGTATAAGAACCAGGACCCTTACTTATAGAAACTGCACTAAGTTCTTTAATAGATATATCCTCGGAGTTTAGTAGCTCCTTGATAAATGTATGTAACTGTTCAGAATGTGAAAAGTTTTTACTGTTTATTTCCTTTAAGGCTAACAGCTGTCCATCTCTTCCAATGCTTATAGAACAATTGGTTGTAGAGGTTTCAATACAAAGAATTAAACTCAATAGATAAAGGTTTAGTATTCAACAATTCGAATTCCAAAAAACAATTCTAAGACTTTTAGGTTGAAGATATAGTCGTATTTAGAATTAATTAATCTGTTCTCTGCGTTGGTTAATCTGAATTTAGACTGACTTAATTCAAACGCGTTAGATATACCCACTTCGAAGCGTTGCTGAGCATATTCAAAAGCTAATTCCTGAGACTCGACAGCTTTTAAGGCTGCCTCATAGGCCTTAGCAGATCCCTGAGCATCAACATAAGCTTGATATACATTAGATTCCAAATCCAACTCAGCTTGCTCCAACTGAAATTCTGCACGTTTGGTATTCACTTCCGCCCTCTTAATAGAATTTCTTGTTGCAAAACCATTGAAAATGGGAATATCGAGTTGTACACCATAAGTTAAACCGTCGTTTCTCCACAATTGGTTTATAAAATCTCTTGGGCCTATCGTTTCGAATTGAAAATTTGGAGTGACTACAGCTCCTCCTGTAGACTCAACAATTCCAATTTGTCTGGTGGGATTGTTTGGATCTATACCAGCTTGAACTGTTCTTTCTCTATCTGTTTCCCTGGTGTTGTAGTTAATAAAACCGCTTAATGACGGGTAAAGCTGGGATCTAGCTATTTGAACATCTTTTATAGCTAAGTCTACATTTTGCTCTGCCACTTTAACTTCATAACGCTCTTCCCTTGATTTTGCAATAATCTCTTCAGGTGTGTTAGACATAATATCTGTGATAGGGACATTATACTCCTCATCTGCAATATCAAAATTTTTATAATTTTTTATAAGTAGTGTTTGCGCTAAGCTGATTTTTGAGATTCTTAAATTATTTTCAGCGACAATGATTTGCTGTTCTTCGTCTGCATTTATAGCTTCAATTTCTAACAAGTCTCCCTGAGGGGCAGTCCCTATCTCTACAGTTTTTCGTGTTTGCTCAATTTGCTCTTGAGTCACATTATTCTGCTCTATCAAAACTTCAAGTTGCTGTTTATTGACGAGGATCTGTAAATAAGCATTTGCGACAAATAAAGCAATATCATCTTTCATCAATTGAAGTGAATACTGACTTGCTAACTGCTCTAGTTTAGCTCTCTGGAATACTCTTAAATTTCGTAAACCGTCAAATATGGTTATTCCTGAGGTTGCATTTACAGAAAAGTTACGTGTCACTTGGCTCTCCAGCACTCCTGTGGTTATATTCTGAGTTAAACCAGAGTTCCAGGTATTGTTAGAATTCCCGTTAAGTGAAGGCAGGTAGTTTCCTATAGCTTCACTTTTACTGATGTCTGCAGTTTCTAGAGCGAGCATCGATTGCTTAATGGATATATTATTATCCATGGCATATTTTACACAAGCCTCAAGAGTCCAACTTGCAGGTATATCGGTTTGCGCTTTAAGACCAGAAAAACATCCTAAAAGTATAACGCTTAATATTGATAAGGTAAGTTTCATTTTCATCATCTTTAATTATCTTCTTCTAGGGTTTCCAGCAACAGGTTCTTCAACTCTATTCCATACTTTTATTTTATCACTTTCTTCAACACCAGAAATAACTTCAACATTTATTCCATCGCTTAGTCCTAGTTCTACCATTTTTTTCTCAAACTGCTGATTCCCAACTTCGATCTCAACAAAGGGTTCTTTTGTTTCTTTTTCAAACTGCACCAAAGATTCACTTATCGCCAATACATCTGTAGATCGTTCTAATATAATAGAAGCATTTGCACTAAGCCCCGCTCTTATAAAAATCCCCTTAGTCTCTTTTAAACTACCCTCGATATCAAACTGAACAGCACCATTCTCTTCGGTTCCTTTAGGGGAAATGTAATCTAATATAGCATTGAAGGTTTCATCTTCAATAGCTCCGACAGTAATTTCTAAAGGAAGTCCTTCTTTTATTTTACCTACTTCAGATTCGTCAACTTTTCCTTGAAAGATCATATCATCTGTTTTAGCAATAGTAGCGATTGTGGTTCCTTCATTAAAGTTGTTGGCTTCAATAACTTGGTTTCCCACTTCAACAGGTACGTCCAAGACCATTCCAGATATTCTCGCCTTTATTTCTGTAGTAGCCGCATTTCCAGCATCCTGAGTAGTTCCTGTACTTATGATTTCAAGATTCTCCTCGGCTGCTTTTACAGTTTGCAATGAATTGTCGTACGAATTCTTGGCAAGATCAAAATCATTTTCTGAGATGACGCCCTTTTCATATAATTCTTTTTGCCTGTTAAAAACTTTTTTCTCGTTTTCAAGATTGATTTTAGACTGTCTAACTTGGTTTTTTGCAGAGTTCAGGTTTGTAATATTGGGAACCACTTTAAGTTGAGCAATCATATCTCCAACCTCCACGTTATCTCCAGCTTTTACAAAGAGTCTGTCCACAACCCCAGAGATATTGGGTTTGATATCAACCTCTTCCCTTGGCACAAGAGTTCCCGTAGCCATTGTTTTTTTAACAATGGTTTGAGTCGTAGGAGTTTCCGTTTTAAAAACTTCCGGACTCTCTTGATTTTTTTGGTAGAGGTAATATAAAGACCCTCCAAAAAGAGCTACAATAACTAGCAATACAATAATGGTGACAACTTTTTTCATGTTTAAATACTATTAGGTAAGTTTGTTTTTTATTCGGTTCTTAAGGCATCCACAGGTTTTACACGTATTGCATTTTGAGCAGGAATAAATCCAGCTAAAAGACCTGAGACGATGAGTATACTTAATGCTATAAAGACGGTTACTAAATCTACGCTAGGATTGGCAAAGGGTATATCTGCACCTTTGGGCAGGAGTGCATTAACTATTGCTAACACTCCAGTTGCGAATATTATACCCGTCATACCTGCAATAATTGTTAAGAATACAGATTCAAATAAAATCTGTCCTCTTATTTGCCAAGGGGTTGCTCCTAGGGCTCGTCTAACTCCAATTTCATTAGTTCTTTCTTTCACCACGATAAGCATTATATTGCTAATTCCTATAACACCTGAAAGTAAAATAAGGATCCCTACAAAATAGGCGACAGCATTTAACGCAATGAAAAGTCCAGAAACTTTTGAATATTGTTCGAATAGGTCAAAATTTCCAATGGCTCTATCATCCTCTGGAGCGATATTATGATTTCTTTTTATGATATCAAACACCTGAGACTTTAGTTTGGTAATCGAGTTATTATCCTCTGCGGTGATAGCCATCCAACCTACTGTTTGCCCCATATTAAAGGCTTGAGAATAGGCTGTGAATGGAACATAAATTTGTTTTTGGTCCTCCTCGGCATTACCTCCTCCTAAACCTCTTTTTTTATAGACGCCTATGACCATGAAGTTCACTCCTTGTACTTTCACATAAGTACCTATTGGATCTTCGTCAAAATCATAAAGCCCTTTAATAACACCTTCCCCGATGACTGCTACTTTACGTTTATTTTCGATATCATTCTGGTTTAGAAATCTACCTTTTAAGATTTTCATTGGCTCTTGAAACTGGATATCTGGATAATCCCCATAAACATTGAACGCACCACTTTTAAGGCCCCTTACAACATTATTATCTCCGCCAAAACCTCCAAGCTGATTTCTTGGAGAAACATACTTTAGACCATTAACTTCTCTCTTAATTTCTGCAACATCATTAAGCTCAAAATTATATCGACGTCCTTTTGGTAAGCCATTGTAGGATTTAGAAACTGTCTGAGACCACATAAACATAGAATTAGAAGAAATCCCATCAAATATCTGTTTGACTCCATTCTCTAGGCCATTCCCTGCAGCCAGTAAAATCACAAGAATAAAAATACCCCAGAATACTCCAAAGGCAGTCAATATCGTTCTAAATAAATTAGACGTTAAGGACTCAATGACTTCACTCCATTTGTCTCTATTAAACATATTATTCGTCTCTTAATGCATCTATCGGTTTAATTCTTGCTCCTCTCCAAGCGGGAAAGAAACCAGCAATTGCTCCGGCTGCTATTAATAATATCAATGTGGAAACTGCAATACTGAAGTTTACACTTGGGTTTCTAATAAAATCTAACTCTATATAAGGTCCTACAATTTCTAAAAGGGCAAGGCCAAATATCAATCCAAATAGACCAGACACAGAAGTAACAAATATAGACTCATGCAAAATCATACCTACTATGGAAAGGGGTTCAGCTCCAAGAGCTTTTCTAATCCCAATTTCTTTGGTACGTTCTTTTACGATAATGAGCATAATATTACTTACACCAATAATCCCAGCTAGTAAAGTGGCAATACCAACACCCCAGAAAAATATTTTCATAGCATTTATTAGCAGATATATTTCTTTAGTGTTTTCTATATTGTTGCTTATAAATAATGCACTTTCATCTTTAGGGTCTATCTGTAGTTTAGATTTTAACATTTGTTCGATCTGGGCTGCAAAAGCATTAGATTGCTTTAAGGCTAGGTCGTAATTCTCTTCTTTAGGGAGAGTATAGCCCATAGATCTGATATCTGTTCCTGCTCCAAAAACAATTTGAGCTGTTGAAATAGGAACGTAGACTCTAGTTTCTTCTCTATCCCCACCTGGATCCGTGAATACACCAATAACTTTAAAATTAAGTCCTGATACTTCTATGTATTCGCCTATTGGTGACTTGTCTTTAAAAAGGTCTTTTTTGGCTCTGTTTCCTATAACCGCATACTTTTCTTTAGCCTTTACATCGTTCATGTTGATAAATCGCCCTTCTATAATATCTGCTTTCTCCAAAAATTGATAATCTGGTAAAATGCCTTCTACACGATAACTTCCTGATTCGTTTCCGTAAGATACTAAACCAGCAAAAATCTGATATAAAGAAGAGGCAAATTCAATTTCTTGATCGGTTTCTCTATTGACCAAAGCGTAGTCTTCATTTGTAAGTTGGATGCGCCGATCTTTATTAAATCCTTTATAAGCAATACTGGTTGAACCTGGATAAATATTAATAATATTCTCAGCATCATTCTGAAATTGTTTCTCAACTCCATTTTGAAATCCTACACTTACGCCTAATAATACTACTAAAATGAATATCCCAGAAGCCACAGAAACCCCCGTAAGAAAAGTTCTTAGTTTATTTTTTGAAATGGTTTCAAACACTTCTTGCCAACGTTCTAAACTAAACATCTTGCATTGCTCTTACTTGGGTTATTTTTCTATCATCTATAATGACTCCATCTTTTAGGTTCACTATTCGCTTAGTCATTTGAGCAATATCTTTCTCATGAGTGACTATTAAAACAGTCCTGCCTTCATCATTTATTTTTTGGATTAAATCCATGATTTCATAAGATGTTTTCGAATCTAAAGCTCCGGTTAACTCATCTGCAAGTAAAACTTTTGGATTACTTGCTAATGCTCTTGCAATGGCAACTCTTTGTTTTTGTCCTCCCGAAAGTTCATTAGGCTTATGAGTCGCCCAATCTGCAAGGCCTACTTTTTCAAGATAAGCCATAGACCTTTCCATCCGTTCTGTTCTTTTCATACCCTGGTAGAACAAAGGAAGAGCGACATTGTCTATAGCGGACTTGTAATTGATTAAGTTGAAAGATTGAAAAATAAACCCTAAAAACTTATTTCTATATTGAGCGGCAAGCTTCTCATTAAGATTTTTGATTGGCACACCGTCTAACGTATATGAACCTTGGTCTGCTTCATCAAGCATTCCAAGAATGTTAAGAAGAGTAGACTTGCCAGACCCAGAAGATCCCATGATAGCAACTAATTCTCCTTCTTCTACGTTAAAATTTATTCCCTTCAACACGTGAAGAGAGTTCTTTCCCATTTTGTAGGACTTATGCAAATCTTTAATTTCTATCATAATTGAGTAGTTACTTCTATTAAGACATGTAAATGTTAGAAATGTTACAGAGCGCCTTGTTATTAAAGTGTTAAAATTTAAATAATATTTATGAAACTAGATACGTTTATGGTTTAGTTAAATTGAAAGCAGGGTTATATTTGTTTCAAAAAAGCCTTTGGACACAATCAATTTAAACAACATAAGAGTTTATGCCTATCACGGCTGTTTACCAGAAGAAACTAAAATAGGAAGTGATTATAGAGTGGATATAAGCGTTGATGCAAATCTGGATATATCAGCAAAATCCGATGAACTCTCTGATACAGTAGACTATGTTCACCTCAATAAAATCGTAAAGGAAGAAATGGCTATAGCTTCTAAACTTCTGGAGCATGTCGCTAAGCGCATTATAGACAGAATATTCTCTGAACTCGAGATAGTGAAAAAGGCAAAAGTAAAAGTTGCAAAAGTAAATCCTCCATTGGGAGGCGATGTGGAGGATGTCAACATTACTTTATCTAAAAAAAGAGGTTAAATCTAATTGATAGATTGGCATTGGGAATAAAAAAAATTCTTAAATTTGGAGTCTTCAAAAAAGGTGTCGTGGCCGAGTGGCTAGGCAGTGGTCTGCAAAACCATCTACAGCGGTTCGAATCCGCTCGACACCTCAACAAAACATATATTAAAGCCTGACTATCAGATAGTTAGGCTTTTTTGTTTATCAACTTGTAACCCACATTTGTAACCCACACATTAAAATAATCCCTCTTTAAGGTTTAATATAAGTTATTTACTTGTATTGAATTTTTTGTTGCTTGTTTCTCTATTAATTCCTTTTTTATTGTCGGAAAAACAATTGTTTTGAAAATACTTTCTTTTAGGGTAGTCCGATTCGTATGGTTTTAGTCTTTTTAACTTGTGTAATTCTTCTCGCGCGCGTATTGTTTCCCTTTTGCTCTTTTATAGTGTGTAATTCGTGTAATAATAAAGATTTTGGTTTTCACTTTTCCCGTTTATAAGCCGTTTATAAGATAACACTAACTCTTTTATGGTTTCCGATTTTTCCAGTAATGAAGATTTTTTTGGTTTTCATTTTACGATTTATACCTTTTGATGATTAAATTTAGAACTGAATAAACTTGTTCAATCAAAACAGCCTAAAGTAAATTATTCACTTTAGGCTGATCTAACAAAAATTTTAAATTATATAAGTATCTATACTTTAATTAATTTTCACTTTCTAGGATTACATTACTCACAAAATTGTCAAATTGAATAATCGATTTGTTTAAACAACTTTCAAGAAGTTTAGCCCTTTGTTGCATAGGGTTGGATGCAGTAATTGAGTATGTACTATTGCCACTTCTCATATTTTGACTTTCGTTATAACCTGATGCATTCACTTCAAATTCGTTTTCATAATCCTTACCCTTATAAGTTGTATAAACGTGTATCACGGCAACTGCATCAACATTGAATTTACTATTTCCTGTTAAGAGTTGTGACCCAACAGAAGATGCTGATTTCTCAATAAGTAAAAGGTCAAGTAACTCTATTTTTATATTCATTTTATTGTCAGCATAATCATTGAATTTACTAGAAAAATAAGAGTCCCACAATCTAGTAAATGCAGTTGTAGATGCATATTCAAATGCTTGTGTATTTTCTCTTGAATTTCCGTTCATCATCACAGATCTAAGAGTGATATATCCATCTGGAACATTAGAAACTAAATTATAATCAGCCTCTATATTCTTATTATCTGCCATAAGCATAGTTTGATCACTAAGATTAGTCAATAATGGAATTGTAGAAGAACAAGAGGTTAATAATAGGACTAGTAATGATAATGTAATAATTCGATTCATAATTTTTTGATTTTTAATTTGTCTCAATATAAAAAAAAGTCCACTTATAAAAGAAGATTCCATCCCTAAAATGATTAACAATTTTAGTCATTTGATTTTCAATGATATAAATGATTCACTTAAAAATTGAACTGAAAATCAATACAATCAATTCTAAAGAGATTAAAGAATAAATTAATCATTCAACCTTTATAGCAACAATAAGAAAGGTCACTAAAATCAAGAAATTACCTAATCCAATGGGTGAAGTGATTTTAAAAATTACAAAAAAACATAAAAATTTAATTATTAGATTTTATACAGGGTTACTTTGAAATACAAGTTGACTCCATATTCAGAAAATTTTTCATTTTCTCCCGCTATACTTTGCACCCATCCTTCCAACTGGTAATGAGAGTGAAATATATAAGTATTGGGCTTTTTTATATCTAAAGGTTATCGACTTTATAAGAAACATTTTCTAAATTTTTTTCAATTTCCTCTATTTCCTTTGGAATGAGACCTCTAAGTATTAAAATCAATCCAAATATAATTAACAGAAAACTGATTCCCTTTTTAAATAATGTGATTCGCCTAGGCGTTAGCTTATTATTCAGTTTTTTAGCTAGCAGTATTTTTAAAACATCAACGAGTAAATACGTCACAATTATGCTTGTAAAGAAAATAACTAGCCTTGATGCTTCCATTTCTAAAGAGGGGCCGAATATGATAAGCAGTCCTAGCCAAAATCCTAAAACCCCTATATTGATAAAATTGAGCAAAAACCCTTTAGCGACAATTCCAAGATAGTCTTTGCGCTTCAGCTTTTGGACTTCAAAATCGGCTTTGGTATAGGTTGCGTTTTTAGCTTTTATATAGGCGATAAGTCCGTAAATGGTTAATACACCTCCTCCAAATATAAACAGGCCAGGGTCGTCTTTTATACTGCGAAGTAATTGATTTGTACTAAAATAAGCGATAAATATAAAAACAATATCTGCAAGTATAACACCTATATCAAAGGCGAAAGCAGCTTTAAAACCCCTTATAGCTGCAGTCTCTAACAGAATGAAAAAGGCGGGTCCCACCATAAAGGCTAAAAAAAAACCTAAAGGGATTCCTGAAAGTATATCTTGCAACATTTAGTTATGTCTATAAGTTTCCTCAAAGTTAGCAAATTGTGTCTAACTTGGTTTTTTTATATCCTTTAGATTCAGTTGTACCGTGATGTTTCCATCCCACTCATTCTCTTCTATAGTATATACAATATCAAATTTTTCATCTTTTTTCATCAGATCTTTTTTATCTCCCAATCCAAAACCTATCGCTGTAAATACAATTCCATTTTGAATTAAGTTCGCCTTCAAATGCAAGCCCTCTTCTCCCAAGGCCTTTACAAATCCTGTTGTTGACATATTTCTAGTGACAAATGTGGGTTTCATATTTCTTGGTCCAAAAGGGGCAAACTGCTTGAGGATTCTAATAAGTTTAGGGGTGATGTCTTCAAAAGCGATTTCAGAATCATATAAAATTTCTGGAATGAGAAGCTCAGGATCTATAGTTGATTTTACGACCTCCTCGAATTTATTTTTGAAATTTTCAAAATGTCTCTCTTCTAGAGTTAGACCAGCGGCATACTTATGCCCACCAAACTGTTCAATAAATTCAGAAGAACTCTCTAAAGCATCATAAACATCGAAACCTTTTACAGATCTAGCGGAGGCCGCTAGTTTTTCTCCACTTTTTGTGAAAACTAATGTAGGCCTGTAATAAGTTTCTGTGAGCCTTGAAGCGACAATACCAATCACTCCTTTGTGCCAATGGGGTTGATAAACGACTGTGGTGCTTCTTGCTTCTTCATTTTGTTCCTTAATCATATCTAAAGCCTCTCTGGTAATAGACTTGTCTGTCTCTTTGCGGCTAGAGTTGTATAGCTCAATATCTTTAGCCAAGACTTTTACTTTTTCGTAATCGGTTTCACATAAGAGTTCGGTAGCTAAAAGACCATGCTTCATCCTCCCCGCGGCATTTATACGAGGACCAATCATAAAAACTACATCGGTAATAGTCAGTTCCCTTTTCTTTGTGTTTTCTAAAATAGCTTTAAAAGCAGGGCGGTTTCTTGAGTTAATGAGTTTTAATCCAAAATGAGCTAAAACTCTATTCTCTCCAGTTATGGGGACAATATCAGAACCTATTGCCGTAGCCACAAGATCCAAATAAATATAAATCTGTTGTTGTGGCTTATTGAGTTTTGTTTGTAAAGCTTGCACGAGTTTGAAGCCTACTCCGCAACCGCATAATTCATCGTAAGGATAATGACAATCATTTTGTTTAGGATCCAAAACAGCTATAGCGTTTGGAACAGTAGCTCCCGGCCTATGGTGGTCACAGATAATGAAATTGACGCCTATCGACTTCGCGTAATCAATTTTATCAATAGCTTTTATACCGCAGTCTAAGGCAATGATTAGGTCTATTCCTTGTGCTTTGGCATAGTCGATTCCTTGATATGAAATACCATAACCCTCCTCGTATCTATCGGGTATATAACTTTGCACATCAAACCCTAATTTTTTGAGGTAAGTAGTCATTAAAGCAACGCTGGTAGTTCCATCCACATCGTAGTCACCAAATACCATCACAGGTTTGTTGCTTTCTAAGGTTTCTAGAATATGTGAAGTTGCTTTTTCCATACCTTTCATTAAAAAGGGATCGTGGAGGTCGTCTAAACTAGGTCTAAAAAAGGTTTTGGCTTTTTCAAAAGTTTCGACTCCTCTTTTAATGAGGAGTTCTGCGATAGGCAGACTCACACCAATAGCTTTCTGAAGGTGTTCAGCTTTCTGAAAATCGGCTTCTTGAGTTAAAGTCCAACGCATGATAGATTTTGATTAAACAAGTTTTTCTTTAAATGGGGTTTCGAGATTTAATATCTCTAAAATTAAAGATTCCAATTGAATTTTAAAATCTGGAAGAAGTGCTTTCAAGTTTAAATTTGTTTTGGTTTGAGAACACGTCATAAATCCGGATTTTAAATTCCTTAACGAAATGATTCCTGCCATCCCGTTTTCTCCTAAGTTTTCTTCTTTCAGTAAAGAATAAAATAAGACTTGAAAGGCTTTTGAATATTTATAATCATCGACAAAATGAGTCCAATTTTCAGGGATTTTCAGATCTTTACTCTCAACTCTGCCCGTTTTATAATCGATAATCCTCAGTTGGTTGTTGCACAAATCTATTCTATCTACGGTTCCTTTCAATTTAATCGGAAAATCAATATCGTCAATTGTTATTAATTTTTTTGCTTCATTCTCTAGTTCTAAAATTTTTACTTGATTTGACTTTACAAGCTCCTTCTCTTGAACTAAAAAACGCTTGATTTGTTGTTTAGCAATTTCAAAATCAATTAAATTTTTACCGTTTTGAAGAGCCTCTTTAGGAAACTTTTTTTCAAATAAAGTCTTGATAACGTTAGGATATGCTCTAAGCATCTGGTCAATATCCTTAGAGTCTAGAGGTTTGCCTATATAATTCCTATACAAAAGGTCCAGACAATCATGAATAACAGTCCCTTGTGTCCTGTAAGAAATATCTTCTTCGATTTGGTCTACCTCTTTAATGCCTAAAACATACCTGCGATAAAAGTCAATGGGATTCCGGATGTAAGTTGTAAGGGCAGATGGAGAAATACCATATTGAAAAAGTGACTCCAATTTCTCTATCATTTGAGGCGTTTTACGAACCTCTTTCAGAACAGTTTTCTTTTGCTCTGTGTTAGAAACTGCAGTGTGGTTCTTTACCAAATGTTGAGGGGCTTTAAAAATTTCCAATTGAGTCAGAAATCGACTTTTTTCTGCCTTTTCAATTCCTGAGGTAGCATTATTATAAATAAAATGGCACCGACTAGAGCGTTGTATAAGCCTAAAGAAGTGGTAAGCATAAATAGCATCTTTTTCTTTATAAGTAGGGAGCTTATAGGCTTTTTTCAGATCGAAAGGGATAACGCTGTTTTGAGATTTTCCAGAAGGTAAAACGCCTTCATTTAAAGAGGTAATAATAACATTTTTGAAATCTAATACTCGACTTTCCAGCATTCCCATTATTTGCAGCCCTTGGTATGGAGACCCTTCGAAATCTAGAGTTTCTGAGGATAATATGTCTAAATAAATGAGATGAAATACCTTAAAGTCTTTGACTAACTCTGAAGACTCCATCAAATTCTTTAATTTTGTGAATAGCTTTTTGAACCCAAATAAATATTCCATTTGAAGGACATCAGAAGAGAAATTTGGTTTCAAAATCTCAATGATTTTTAGGCAATTACTGAGAAATTCATTAACAGAGCCATCTTTTATAAAGATACTAAGCTTGAAAATTGTTAGCAAATCGGAATCAAAAGACTGGCAAGACTCTAAGAAGTCTTCTTTAGATTGAAAAATGATATTGTTTTTATGTATCCGGGTCTCAATAGATTGTAGCTCTTCTTGATATGCTTTTTTAAGAACAGGATGCCCGCATAGCTCCAACAGTGTTTTAAAATGTAATCGATCTTCATTTTGAGACCTTATTTTGAATAAGACCTCAAAAAAGGAGACCATATTGGTCTGGTGTAAAGGCAAACCCATGGTGACATTTACTTTTTTTATATTCTCTGGGAGTGAATTTAGGATAGGCTGGAGTAAGGTCTCATCTCCTAAAATCAAAGCGGTTTCATTGAGCTCATCCTCACTCATTTTGGAGAGAAGGTCACCTACAAGTTTTGCTTGTCCTATTTTTTTAGGAACTCCATAGATATTTATTTCTTTTTTATTTAGATAGGAATTGGTTGAGGAGGCCAAACTTTCTAGAGAATAATGTGGCCACGTTTTTGAATAGTGTCTTAGAAACATGCCAGCAATATGGTTATCATAAAGATAATTGTCGATATCCCAAAAAACCTTCCCTCTATTTTGGTTGAGAATGGTCTGAAAAATGACTTCTTCGCAGGTATTTAAGGCATTGAAGCCTATTAAATAAAAATTCCTTGAAGAGTTTTTGGTATAAGCTTCTATGTTTTTGACAGCTTCAAGATAGGCCATGCCTTGGTAGGCCTTGTTTTTTGACTTTAAGTCAGCCTTTAATTCTTGGTAATACTTAGGTAATCTCTCCCAAAATTGAATATAATTTTTGACCAATTCTGTTTTCACATCCGATTTTGACCAATGTTCAATATCTTTTATAGCTTTAAGGTTGCCAAAAAACTGATTTGCATCTATTTGATATCGATCTATTTCATTAAAATCTTGAATAATAGATTGGCCCCAATTGTAGACTTGATCTATGGGTTCTTGATGGTTTGGGTCTGTATGGTCTTTGTAGATGTTATAAAATTCAAATAAAGTTTCTAAATTGTTAATCAGTTTTACTTCAGAAACATCTTCAATGAATTCTTCAATACTTTGAATTGGTGGAACGATAAAGCTTTCGCCTTGATTTCTCTGTAACAATTCTTTTGAAAAAGCTTGAGCAGCCCTTCGACTGGGTAGGATAAACCGGCAATGGTCTAAGTTGACATTTTGTAATTGAGAAACCACATGAGCTATAAAACTTTCCATAGGTTAAAAATAAAAAAACACCCCAATATGGGGTGTTTTTAAAAATTATTTTTTTAAATAAATTACTTTTTCAAGTTAATTTCAACTCTTCTGTTTTCTGCTTTACCAGATCTTGTATCGTTACTTGCGACTGGTCTTTCTTCTCCAAAACCAGCAGATGATAATCTAAATTCATCTACACCATTTTCAACTAGGTAAGATTTTACAGAAAGCGCTCTAGCTTCAGAAAGTCTTTTGTTGTTTTGATCACTACCAACACTGTCAGTATGTCCTTCCACTGTAAATTTAGCATTAGGATATTCGTCAAGAATTGAAATAATAGCAGCTAAAGCTTCTTCAGAATCTTTTGTAATTGTTGTTTTACCAGTATCGAAATTGATGGTTTTAGCATACTCATTCAATTCTTTTTGAACTTCTTCAGTGACTTCTGGACAACCGTTATTTGCCTTAGTACCAGCAACATCTGGACACATATCATCTTTGTCTAATACACCGTCTCCGTCAGAATCAGGATAAGGACATCCGTTGTTTGCTTTTGGTCCAGCTTCATTTGGACACTCATCATCCTTATCTGCTATTCCATCCTTATCTGCATCCGGACATCCATTTAAAGCTTCAGAACCAGCTTCGTTTGGACAATCATCATTTGGATCTGCAATACCATCACCATCAGAATCTGCGCAACCGTCAAATTCTTCTAATCCAGCAGTATCAGGACATTTATCATCTTTATCAACAATACCATCACCATCAGAATCTGGGCAGCCGTTAAATTCAGCTAAACCTGGTACATCTGGGCACATGTCGTCTTTATCGTAAACACCGTCTCCGTCAGAGTCAGTTCCTCCAAATGAGATAGTTACACCAGCAGAATGTTGAAAATAGTCGAAGTTACTATCTTCAAAAGCAGTTTTAAAAGAAGATTTAACTGTGAAAGCAATGTTGTCATTAAACCAAAAGTTAATACCTAAATCTGAATCAAATGTTGAAGCTCCGTTGTCATCTAACCAATAATATCCTGCACCAACTCCTAAAAATGGATCAATAACAGTAGTGTTTAAAAGGTTTTTGAAATTATATTGAACGCCAGCCCCTAAGTTATAAAAACTTAAATCAGCAGCTGAAGTACCTCCTAGTCGATCTATTTGGTTTATCGAACCGTTTAATGTAGCAGAAAAACCATCTCCAACATATCTTTTTACTTCAAGGTAAGACACTGATGGCAAAAAATTCCAATTATCCTCCGCGTTAAAATATTCACTAAATAAGCTTCCACTTGAGATTTCTCCCGGAATATTTCCATTATCGGCAGCATAAAAATCTACTGCATTAGTTCCAATAACAATAGCCCAAGGGTTCTTCTCGTCTTGTGCTTGCATACTGAACACTCCTAAAGAAAGTGCGAGTAGCAAAAAAAGTTTGTTCAATTTTTTCATGTTTTTTTAGTTTTAGTTTATTATAAAATCTATCAATAGTTAACAAATGTAAAATTAAAATCGCTAAAAGCATTAACTTTCGATAACTTTTAAGTGATTACCAACCTTTACGAAGGCCTCAATTGCTTTATCGATCTGTTTTTGGTCATGTGCAGCGGATAACTGAACACGTATTCTTGCTTTACCTTTTGGCACTACCGGATAGAAAAACCCAATCACATAAATACCTTCTTCTAGTAGCAAAGCAGCCATTTCTTGGGCTAATTTAGCATCATAAAGCATAACAGGAACTATAGCAGATTCTCCATCAATAATATCAAATCCAGCATCTTTCATGTGTTTTTTGAAATAAGATGTATTTTCTGTAAGTTTTTTTCTTAAAGTATTGTCATTTTTAAGAATATCAAAAACTTTTATGGAAGCTCCTACTATTGATGGCGCCAAAGAATTCGAAAATAAATAAGGACGAGATCTCTGTCTTAAAAGATCTATGACTTCTTTTTTGCCAGTTGTATACCCACCCATAGCACCACCTAAGGCCTTGCCTAAGGTTCCTGTTATAATATCGACACGACCTAAAACACCTTTTTCTTCTAGGGTTCCAATTCCTTTTTCGCCTATAAAACCAGTAGCATGACATTCGTCAATCATAACTAATGACTCATACTTATCTGCTAAATCACAAATTTTATCTAATGGAGCAACTAAACCATCCATAGAAAAGACACCATCGGTTACAATTAATATATGTCTAGCACCGTCTTCTTTGGCTTGTTTTAATTGTGCTTCAAGATCTGACATGTCCCCATTTTGATATCTATATCTAGCAGCTTTACATAATCTCACTCCATCAATGACTGATGCATGATTAAGCGAATCGGAAATAATTGCATCTTCTTTGGCCAGCAGGGGCTCAAAAACACCTCCGTTCGCATCGAAACAAGCAGCATAGAGGATGGTATCCTCGGTACCATAAAATTCAGCAATTTCATGTTCCAGAGTTTTGTGTATGTCTTGAGTTCCACATATAAACCTTACACTGGACATCCCAAAACCATGAGTATCTAATGTGTCTTTTGCAGCTTTAACCACATCTGGGTGAGAAGATAAGCCTAAGTAGTTATTTGAACAAAAATTCAAAACGCTTTTACCAGAATCTAAAGTGATTTCCGCTCCTTGTGGAGAAGTGATAATACGCTCTTTTTTATATAGCCCATCATCTTTTATATTTTGTATTTCTTCTGCAAGTTGATGTTTTAGTTTATTTGAATACATATATTTTCATTTTACTGCAAATTTAAACAATCTTTACTTCAATAGATTCATTTAGATAAACGAGCAGTTTATTCTTAACATTATATTTTAAAGCTATCAAAGATTCAGCATACATATTGATCTGATTGATGTGCTGATTTGATGCTTTTCCAGTTTTATAATCGATCAGAACAGCATTTCCGTCCTTAATATTTACCCTATCGGGTCTTAAAAGTTGATCTCTAAAAAAAATATCTTTCTCATTCCATACCTCATATTCGCTATAAAAGTAATCCTTAAGCTTCTCGTGTGTGACTATTTTATTGAGTAATTTTCTATAAACTTCTAGTTTCTCCTCTTCAAAAAATCCATTGGTATAATGCCATTCTAATGATGCATTAATATCGCTTTGAATATGTATCCTGGATAAAAGGGAATGAATCAAATTTCCTTTTTGAAGGGCGTCTGCAAGATCCTCATTCCATAGTTTTCCAGCAGTTGTTACAAGATTTAAACTAAGACTCGAGGAAGGGGAGTGAAATTTAAAACTTATGTTTTCTACTTCAGAAACTCGCCCCTTTTTAGGTAGAGTACTTTTACCCCACTCATATTCAATTAAGACCTGGACGGTTTCACCTTTAGATTCTAGGTAACTCATAAGTAAACCTGAGTAGGTATTAAGTTTTATTTTCCCACTTTTATCTCTATCATCTTCTGAAAGGATAAACAACTCCGATGCCGCACGGGTTAAAGCCACATAAAGAATATTGATGTTTTCCATTTCTAATCCGTTTACTAAGTCAAGATAGCTGTCTGTATAATTAGGGTTATCTATATCTTTTCCAGGTTTAGTGATAAGAGCAAAGGGGATTTGGAATTTTTCTGGCAGTTTTACCCAAAGATGACTAGTCCCCGTATAATCAATCTGTTGTTTAGCATAAGGAAAAATCACAACCGGAAATTGAAGTCCTTTACTTTTATGAATGGTCATGATTTGTACGGCATTTTCACTTTCTGTACTCACAATGCTTTTACTTTTACCTTGGTTTGACCAATAGTTTAGAAAAGCATTTAGATTTCCATTTTGCTTTTGCGTGAATTCAAAAACCTCATCAAGAAAAAACTGGAGATATGCACTTGCAAATCTTTCAACTTGAAATTTATGGATGAGATACTCAACGGCATCGTAAAAGGGTAGGGTATGAAAGTATTTGGGGTCGAAAGTGAAGCCGAACTGCTTTAATTTTTCCCAGAAGACGTCCTTTTCTTTATGGAGTGTGTTTCTTAAAATAGTAAAATGCTCTTCTTCTGAAAACGATAATCTTGTCAAGACTTCCTCTAGAACCTCAGCTTTAGACAGCTCGTCTTTATCATCATTTAAAACATGTAAAAGAGCTAAAACAAACTGAACTTGGTCGTCTGATTTAATCAGTAAAGTTTCAGAAGAAATTATTGGAATATTCTGTTGATTTAAATATTCTGCAATCGCAATGCCTTCAGATTTTTGTCGAATTAAAATACAAATGTCCCCTAGTGGAAAACCTTGTTCTTTCTTTTGAAGTATTATTTTTAGAATTTCTTCCGGATATACTTCTGCTCTTTCCTCATTGCTTGAGGCTTCTAAAAATCTAAGATTAACGTATCCTTCCTCAGTTTTATGCACCTTTTGCTTTAGGTGTTCTTCGCTAAACAAAATCTTTAGCTTCTCATCATTAAGCTGATGGCCAACAAATTCAAAAAAATCATTATTGAAAGAAACAATAGCTTTACTACTCCTAAAATTACTACTTAAGGTTTCCACGCTTGGATCTGTGGAGAATGGAGAATCCCCCTGAGAAAGATCTATAAATTGATGAGCATCTCCGCCTCGCCAAGCGTAGATGGATTGCTTGGCGTCTCCCACAAGAGTTAAAGTGCCGGGTTTTTCGTCATCAAATAAAGCGGAAAGAGCATTCCCCGTTAACGGAATCAAATTATTCCACTGTAGTCTTGAGGTATCTTGAAACTCGTCTATAAAATAATGCTGAAATTTCTCTCCTAAGCGTTCAAAAATAAAAGGAGCGGGTTGTTTCTTTATTTCCTCACTTATCTTTTTGTTGAAATCTGAAATCAACATGATGTTTTGCTCGTTTTTGAGGAGTTCCATTTCCCCCTTTACGGCACCTAGTAAAGATAATTGGGTGATGTTTCGGTGTACTTTCTCATATAGTTTCTTGTTGGAATAAAGAGATCTAACCGCTTCAAATTTTTCTACAATAAAACTTTTCATAGAAAAGACCTTAGCCTTTACCTCATCGTTAAGCTTTTTGGTGACATAGGTGTCTTCATCTTCTAGTGTGCTTTGCCATTGTGCAGTAAAAGTAAGCGTAGCCCTATCCTCGGTGAGTTTTTTAAAGAATTTCGGGATATAACTCCCTTTGAAATCTTTTGCCTCTAGTCCATTATTTTGCATTTCACTTAGAAAGGCGTTTCCAATGGAAAGCAGATGTTCATCGATCGACAAAACTTCTTTTTTAAGCTTAGTTTTAAATTGTTTGAAGTCCTTCAGACTATACTCTTTTAAAAGGTTGATGTATGCTTCATCCTTTTCACTTAAAAGAAGGCTTGAGGCATTGATGATATCTAAACTTATGTTTCCGCTTTTATCATCCTCTACTTTTTCTGTAGCAAAATCAATGAGAACTTTGGTAAGCTCTTCCTCTTTTCCTGCTTTTTCAACAACTCGTTCTACAGCCAGTTCCAAAACTTGCTTGGTATCCATTTCTATGTCAAAATTCATAGATAAACCTAAATCTTTCGCAAAAGTTCTTATGATTCTATGAGTAAATGCATCTATAGTGGAGACCTCGAAAGCGGCATAATTATTCAAAATTTCGTTAAGAACTTTTTTAGATTTCTTCTGAATTTGCTCCTTGGTTAAGCCTGTGCTTTGATGGATTAATAGGAGCATAGGGTCACCTTCCATAGTGGTTTTACCTTCAGAAAAACTCAAGAGATACTCCAAAATCCTAGATTTCATTTCCCCAACAGCTTTATTGGTGAAAGTGATGGCTAAAATATTTTGAAAGCTATTATTTTTGGGAGAAGAAAGAAGCAAGCTCAGGTAGCGCTCTGCTAATTTGAAGGTTTTACCAGATCCTGCAGAAGCATTGTAAATCCTAAAATTGGACGTTGTCAACATCATTTAAATTTTAATGGGAAGGTATTAAATTTGATTCTAAAGTCTTTTAAAAATCTAGAACCCTTTTTAATACCTTATAGAGCGTTTCATTCCCCAGAGGCTTGACTTAAGATTCTTGATTTAGCGTATATAATCTGTTTTAAGTAAATAATAACATCAAAAAAACCAAAAACAAAGTCATAATACTTACTTTTGGTTGTAATATATTAACAAAAAAAATCAGATTATGGCTTTTGAATTACCAAAATTAGATTACGCTCATGATGCACTTGAGCCACATATTGACGCAAAAACGATGGAAATTCACCATGGTAAGCACCATGCTGGATATACCAAAAAATTAAATACTGCTTTAGAAGGTTCAGATTTAGAAGGTAAAACTATAGAAAACATACTTATCAATCTGGATCTATCCAACAAAGCAGTGAGAAATAACGGAGGTGGCTTTTATAACCACAGTTTGTTTTGGAAAGTGATGTCTCCAAAAGGTGGTGGAAAACCATCTGGAGAATTAGCAAAGTCTATCGATGATTCTTTTGGATCTTTCGAGGCTTTTAAAGATGCTTTCTCTACAGCTGCTGCAGGACAATTTGGTTCTGGATGGGCTTGGTTAACTGTCCATAATGGTGGTAAAGTAGAAGTTTGCTCTACAGCAAATCAAGACAACCCGTTGATGCCTAATGTAGGCCATGGTGGAACACCTATTTTAGGATTGGATGTTTGGGAACATGCTTACTATTTGAATTATCAAAATAGAAGACCAGACTACATCGATGCATTTTTTAATGTCATCAACTGGGAAGAAGTTGCAAAACGCTATTCAGAAAATAAATAAGCCTTACAACTATTTATTAAAAAAGCTGCTTACATCTGTAAGCAGCTTTTTTGTTTTAATAGACTAGTCCAAATAAGGTTTTAGTTTTTGAAAGACCTCATTAGGAGTGATGTCGTGCATTACTTTTTTATAGGCCTTTAGCTTTTTATTCCCATATACGGAAGTTGGTAACAAGGGATATTTTTTTAAATCGGGTAACAATTGTCGATCTTCGGTTTGTCCATAGGGAGCAAATCCTGCATACGGATGAGTTGCCCCCCACAAAGTGATAACGTCTACTCCAAACATAGCTGCCAAATGCCCATTCCCACTATCCATAGAAAGCATAACTTCTAAATTTGAAATGAGCTGTAATTCTTCAGGAAAACTAAACTTGCCTGCGATAGAATAACACTTCTTAAAATCTTTAGCGAGAGACTCCAAGCGCTTTTTTTCTTTTGATCCTCCTCCGAATAACAAAACTTGTACGCCTTTTTCATTCAATTTTGCAATAACCTGCTTCATAAGTTTTAAAGGGTATTGTTTTGGAGAATGTGCTGCAAACGGGGCAATACCAATCCATTTTTGAGTGGTGTCTAATTCCTTAAAAGTAGATATAGACTTAGAAAGAGCGAGTCTTTGCTTATCGATTTGAAAGGTTTTATCTAAAGGTAAATTTAGCTTCTTGAATACATCTGCATAACGCCTGTGTGTCGATTTCAATGGCTTAAAAATCTTATTATCTGAGCGTGTTAAGGCTTTTTTCTCTGGGCGACCTTTGTCTATCCTGTAATAGTCATGTCCCTTTACTTTTAAAAATCCGCATAAAATGCGAGACCTTAAAACATTATGTAAATCTGCAATAGAATCAAATTCTAGACGATGAAGGCTTTTAGCCAATACCCAAAGTCCAGAAATCCCTTTATGTTTAGTTTTTACTTCTGCTTTTACCACTTGAACTCTATCTAAATGCTCAAAAAGGGAAGCGAAGAATGGTTTTGTGAGAACAGTGATTCTTAATTTTGGATAGGTTTCTAGGAGTTGTTTTAAGACTGGTACAGTCATAGCCACATCTCCCATAGCAGATAAGCGTATGACTAAAATGTGGCTTGGATGTTTCATGTTAGCGTTTACTTCTCAAGACAGGATTCATTTCATCGTCATTGTACATCTTCATTTGCTTGTAGACTTTCATATACTTATCGCCTAGTTTTATGTCCTCCAAAAGTTGATCTATGGCAAGCGACAGGTCTTTTCGTTGCTCCAATAAGATATTGAGTTTTGCTTTACACGTCATTTGATGTTTCTCTGAAGCATCAGTTCTGTTAGCTTCTTCATTCATATGGTAAATCTTTAAGGCTAAAATAGAAAGCCTGTCAATTCCCCAGGCTGGGCTTTCAGTATTGATTTTGGCATCAGATTTAGGTTCTACACTATCAAATAAATCCAAAAAATAACTGTCCACATATTCTACGGTATCTGTTCTATCTTGATTGGAAGCATCAATTTTTCTTTTAAGAACCAAAGCATCTTCAGGAGAAATATTGGGGTCTCTTATTAAATCTTCATAATGCCATTGAACCGTATCTATCCAGCATTTTCTGTATAGCAAATGCTCTATAAGAGAGTCTTTCCTGTCGAATGGATTGGTAAAGTCTTGATGGACCTCGTCTTTAACGTGATAAGTTTCGATAACCTGAATGAATATTCTATTTGCTTTTTCTGAAAACATAAGATGACTTTTTAATAATTAAGGCAAATATACCAAGTGTTTTTAAAACAAACTTGCTTAAACGTTCTTGACTCTATTAATATATGGCAGAAAAAACTACACCACTCAACATAAGAGCGTAAAAAATCTCCTTTGTCCACTTTTTAGTAGTTTTTAACTGGAAGTAATTCCCTATTAAAATAGATAAAGGAAAAATAAGATAAATAATATCCACGGAAATTGAAGTCTTGTTTAATAAAAGGACTGCAAGAGATACTACCAAGAAAACCAATACAAGAGTTATACTCTCACTTTCATGGAGTTTTGAGCGATTGTAAATCTTCGGAAATTGAATAATAACCCATAATAAAAACAATAGGGATAAGCTTAATAAAATACTGTACTTAAAATTGGTGAATAGACTTTCTATACCACCAAAGTGAGGGAGATAAATGGAGTAATTGACGAAGCTATTTTCAACTATAAGAATAAAGGAGGTATAAAGTACAAAAGCTACAATCATACCGAATAAAGGTATGATGAAGTGTCTATAATTTTGTGAGGCGTACATGATGACTCCAAAATAAATGAAAATTAAGAAGAAGAGATGAAAAGGTTCGAAGAGAATGGAAATCATCAATAAAAATCCAGAGTCAAAAATCTTCTGTTTTACAGCTTTATTTGTTTTTAAACTTAAAATTTTTCTCATCGATAAGAGTAAAAATAAGTAGCTTAAAATAAACTCAGAAGATCTTAACAATTCTGGGAAGGCAATGCTTAAAAAGACAAAGCTTGATACTGCATAGCTATTTGATTTATGAATCTTATTGCGTTTTACCAAAAAATTGAGTAAGAAAATGATGAATAAAAAAACAGCTAATATGCCAATTTTATTAATCGCAAAGCTTGTACTCACCTCTTCAGAATTCGATAGAAAATTTTCAATAAAAAAAGCCACAGCAAACAGGATGCTTATGATGACAAAAGCAATGGGTTTTGAATGACTAAAAAACCTTGTTAGCATAGTCTAATTTGTTACTTTTGCAAAGTAAATATAATATACTACAGACATGAAGGATTTTTTTGAAGGTATTGCAAGTTTATTTGAAGATGTGTTGTTCTTACCTTTAGATGCTCTTAGAGAACTACAGGAGGATTCTTGGTGGGCCGCTAATGGATTGAATTTCTTCTTCATACTCATCGTTTTTGTTGCTTTTCTCTATTGGATGAAACAACTGAAAAACTTTGATGAAAACGATAAAGAAGACAAAAGCATTAAGGCTCATTCATTTTTAGGAAAGGATGCGGAATTAGACTAAGTCTTGTCCCAGATCTCTTCTGAAATATTTCTTATCAAAATTGATGTTTTCTACATTTTTATAGGCTGTTTGTAAAGCGTCTTGAAAATTATCATCAAAAGCAGTAACTGCTATTACACGACCACCGTTAGTTATAACTTGATCGTTTTTGCTTTTGGTACCAGCATGACAAATAAATAGATCCTCTGTATTTTTAATCTCTTCTAGACCGGTTATAACTTTCCCTTTTTCATAAGCTTCAGGATAGCCTCCAGACACCAGCATAACAGTTGAAGCATATCTAGGATCTATGCCCAACTCTAGTTTAGAAATAGACCCTTCACAGGTTTTTGAAAGTAGGTCAAGTAAGTCGTTTTTAATTCTTGGGATAACAACTTCGGTCTCCGGATCACCTAATCTTACATTGTATTCTACAACAAAGGGTTCATCGCCAACTTTCATCAAACCAATAAATAAAAATCCGGTATAATCTATGCTTTCTTTGTTTAAGCCATCTATACTAGGCTTTACGACTTTTTCATCTACTTTTTTCATAAAAGCATCATCGGCAAATGGAACAGGAGAAATGGCCCCCATTCCGCCTGTATTCAACCCTGTATCTCCTTCTCCTATACGTTTATAATCTTTGGCATTGGGTAGCGTGAGGTAATGTTTACCATCGGTTAATACAAAAACACTTAGTTCTATCCCTTTTAAAAATTCTTCTATGACGACCTTTTCTGAAGCTTTACCAAATTTATTATTGGTTAGCATATTTCCAAGTTCATCTTGAGCCTCCTTAAGGCTACTTAGAATGAGGACTCCTTTTCCCCCTGCAAGTCCATCTGCTTTTAGCACATAAGGAGGCTTCATGGTTGTTAAAAACACTTTACCAGCCTCTAAGCTGTCTTTATCAAAACTTTGGTAAGCCGCTGTGGGGACATTATGGGCTTTCATAAACTCCTTAGCGCGTTCTTTACTTCCCTCAAGTAAAGCTCCATATTTAGAAGGGCCAACAATTTTCAAATAAGAGAACTCACTTCTATCGTCAAAATAATCTTTAATCCCTTCCACTAATGGAGCTTCAGGACCAACAATCAACATATCAATTTGGTTCTTTTTCACGGCCTGAGCTACCTCTTCAAAATTGAGAATATCCAATTCGAGATTTGTAGAACATTGAGCAGTTCCAGCATTACCAGGAGCAACATATAAACTTTTACAAGAAGAGCTTTGTGCTATTTTATAAGCTAAAGTGTGTTCACGACCACCGCTACCAAGGATTAAAACATTCATGAGTTTATAAACTAAGATTATGCTTCAAAAGTAAATGTTTGTAAATTGCTTCACTAATTAAAAGCATCGAAATATCTGTGAATAGATTCAAAAAGATTTTAAGTTTAAAAGGCTTTCCCATTCAGAAAGCTGAAAAGGAATTGGAGTCTATTTTAAATATCTCCGAAGATAGTTATCTAGACTATATCCACAGCAAACGCATGGAAATTTTCAATTATCATTTGGAACATAATGCAACCTACGCTCATTTTATAAAAAAACATCAAGTCAGTTCTTGGGACCAAATTCCTGTGATGACGAAAGCTGATTTACAGAAACCTTTAGCAGACCGACTTAGTAAATCGTATAAAACTACTGATGTCTTTGTCAATAAAACCTCTGGATCTAGTGGAAATCCCTTTATTTTTGCAAAAGACAAATATGCCCATGCTTTAACTTGGGCCCACATTATTTGGCTGTACCGCCAGCATGGGATAGATATGAATTCTTCTTTGGAAGCACGATTTTATGGAATACCCAAAGATTTTCTAGAGCATAAAAAAGAGCGTCTTAAAGATATACTAGCTAATAGATACAGATTTGATATTTTTGATTTATCCAAACAAAACCTATTACTATTTTTAAAAATCTTTCAAGAGAAGCCATTTGATTATATAAATGGCTACACCAGTTCAATTGTGCTTTTTGCTAAGTTTTTGAAAGACCAGAATCTTATTTTAAAAAAGGTCTGTCCTACTCTAAAGCTCTGTATAACCACTAGTGAAATGTTGTTTGAAAAGGACAGAAAGCTTCTTGAAACCCAATTGGGAGTTCCAATTATAAACGAATATGGCGCTAGTGAACTGGATGTGATTGCTTTTGAAAATAAAAAAGGAGAGTGGCAACTCAACCAAAAAACGCTTTTTGTAGAGATTTTAGACGATTCTGGATCAGTTTTACCTTTCGGTGAAGAGGGCAATGTGGTCATTACGTCACTTTATAACAAGGCGCATCCTTTCATACGTTATCAAATAGGAGACCGAGGGATTATAGATAAGGAGTCTGATCCAAGAGCTCCTATTCTTAAATCATTGACAGGTAGAACCAATGAGTTTGCCGTTTTACCTAGTGGAAAAAAAGTCCCTGCGCTCAGTTTTTATTATGTGACAAAATCCGTTATTGAAGACTCTGGTTTTGTAAAGGAAATTAAAATCATTCAAGAGGAAGTTTCAAAATTCACTATCCAATATAAAGCTTCAGGCGAATTGGATGCGCTTCAAAAGCAAAGGATTAAAAAGGCCATCGATGAATATCTTGAAAAAGGTTTAACTATTCAATTTGAACATAAGGAGGAGTTAGAACGCTCTAAAAGTGGAAAATTAAAGCAATTCACATCCAAAGTAAAATCTTAATCTAGTAAGACTAAGGTTATATCAAAATAAAATAAATACCATACAGTGAAGCTTACTTACGGCAATTCTCAGTTTATCATGCACTCCAGTGGAAGCTTATATTGGCCTTCCAAGGAAGTCCTTCTTATTGCAGATGTTCATTTTGGGAAAATCGATCATTTTCGAAAAAATGGAAGTGCCTTGCCAAATGAAGTCAGTCTGGAAAATTTTAAAAAATTAGATCGGGTGATTGACGAATTTCAACCAAAAGGCATTATTTTTTTGGGCGATTTATTCCATTCTACTCAGAATAGAGATTGGGATAGATTTACTGCTTGGGTAAAGGAGCAAAGCATAAAGATGACATTGGTTGTAGGTAATCACGATATTATCCCTTCCTACTATTTTGAAGATTTAGGGATTGAGGTTGTCCCATCTTTAAACATAGATACTTTATTTCTGTCTCATCATCCTGAAGAAAAACAGGGGTTTTGGAATATCTGCGGACATCTACATCCTGGTTATAGATTAAGAGGTCAAGGAAAGCAACAGCTAAAATTATCCTGTTTTTATAAAAAAGAATACCAATTAATTTTACCGGCCTTTGGGGCCTTTACGGGTCATTTTTTGATTGAGCCAAAAGACAATGAAGATGTTTTTATCCTTGCAGAAAATGAGGTGTTATCGCTTAGATAACTTCAGAGCTCACCATTCCATTCCTTATAAAACTGATCTAGATAGCTAACCATATAATTATGTCGCTTTTCAGCAATTGCTTTCGCAGAATTTGTATTCATCTTGTCTTTCAGCAATAATAATTTTTCATAAAAGTGATTGATGGTTGGAGAATTAGACTTTTTATAGTCTTTCTTACTTTGCTCGGGATGAGCAGGAACACTGGGATCGTAAATTGGATTGTTTTTGAATCCCCCAAAATTAAAAGTTCTTGCGATACCAATTGCTCCAAGAGCATCCAATCGATCTGCATCCTGAACAATTTCTAGTTCTTTAGAATGGAAGTCACTATGGGAATGGCCTCCTTTATAGGAGACGTTTTCTATAATCTTAATAACATGCTCTAGATCTTTTTGCTCGATAGTTTGAGTCTCTAAGAAAATGCGTGCCTTTTGTGGTCCAATCTCCTCATCTCCTCCATGAAATTTTGAATCTGCAATGTCATGAAGCAAACTGGCTACTTCTACAATAAATGAGTTCGCCGTTTCAGATTTCAAAAGGTGTTTGGCATTGGTATAAACTCGTAAAATATGAAACCAATCGTGACCACCTTCAGCATTTTTAAGACTAGCTTGGACAAAGCTTTTGGTATTGGAAATAACTAGTGCATCTGACATAAATTGAGATCTAATAGCGTTGGACTTGACTGGATATTTGTTCTTTTAAAAGTGCAATTAACTCTGGGATTTTAAAATTCTTGGCCTCATGAGGTTTCAGGACTTCAAGTTTTAAAAACACGCCGACACCCAAAGGGAACATCCCGTTTTGTTGAAGTTTCCACGAGTTGTTTACACAAACTGGAACGACTACAGCTTCTGGGCAGGCCTCTAGTAAAGCGGTAAGACCTTTGCTTGCAAACTCTTTGATTTGCCCTGTTTTGCTTCGGGTACCTTCAGGAAATATAACAGCAGATCGCTTGGTTTCTGATATGTATTTTCCTAGTTTTTTAATTTCTCCTAAAGCTTGCGCAGCATTTTTTCTATCTATTAGGACAGAACCTCCATGTCTTAAATTATAAGAAATAGAGGGAACACCTTTAGCCAATTCTTTTTTACTGATAAATTTGGGATGTAATTTCCTCATGTACCAGATAATTGGAGGAATATCGAACATGCTTTGGTGATTGCAAACAATAATATGTGGGCGATCTGTTTCAAAAGTAAAACTATTATTATACTGAAAACGAGTTCCTACAATATTCAAACAACGCAGTAGAAAAAAGTTTAAAATATCTACACTTTTTTTGTGAGCTTGATAACCAAAGGCATTAAACGCGATCCATTGGTAAGCATGAAAAACTACAAGGGTTAAACCAAAAAACAAATAGAATATAACGGAAAGACTATAGGAGAAGACTTTTTTCATCAATTGAATGCTGTAATGTATAAGGCTTAAAATTACGATTTACTTATAAATATCTGGCTAAACTAAATTTAAAATTCAGCTATAAAAAAAGCCATTTTCAATGAAAATGGCTTTTTAGAAATTTGATTTTTTTAGCAATGCTGGTTATAAGCATCCATAAGGTTATCTGCAATCAATTCTGCAGGTCTGCCTTCGATATGATGTCTTTCTAGCATGTGAACGAGCTCTCCGTTTTTGAAAAGTGCCATAGATGGCGAACTTGGAGGGAACGGTATCATTTTAGATCTTGCTTCATCTGTCGCTTCTTTATCTACTCCTGCAAAAACAGTAACGAGGTGATCTGGAGATTTAGAATTTTTCAAAGATTTTATAGCTCCGGGTCTAGCGTTTGCCGCAGCACAACCGCAAACTGAATTGACCACAACTAAAGTTGTTCCTTCTTTGGCTAAAGCTACATCAACATCAGCTTTGCTTCTTAATTCATTAAAACCTACAGCGGTAAGTTCTTGCTGCATTGGTTTTACTAATTCTGGTGGATACATATGCTTAATTTTTAATTTATATTCATTTTAAATACAAATGTATAAAAATGTCTTCTATCTATGTTGGTCTTAACACAATGATTTCAATTCTATTAGTGATCGTTTAATCTATCTTAAAAACACTAACTTTTTGGATATAAATACAATGATGATTTTATATTTGCAATCTAATATTTTATAATTTGAAGTGGATAGGTGCCATTCTTGGCTTTTTTTACATGCGTTTTGGTGGTGCGATCTTAGGCTTTATCATCGGTTCTATTTTAGACAGAATTTTTTCTAGCTCTTCCAAAGGGGGAGGCGGAGGCTTTGGAAAAGTATTTCAAGAACAAAAGGGAGAAGTCTCCCCTGGAGATTTTGAACTTAATCTCCTTTCGTTGGCCTCTTTAGTCATAAAAGCAGATGGCAAAGTTACCCAAAAAGAAATGGATTATGTGAGGTTGTATTTTGTTCAAGCTTATGGAAAAGAAAGAGCTAATGCAACGTTTAGAACTTTTAATGAGGTCATTAAAGACAGAGAGATTTCCGTTCCTAGAATTTGTGAATACCTTAGACCAAGAGTTCGTTATGAAGTGAGACTTCAAATCCTTCATTTTCTTTTTAATATCTCCAATGCAGACGGGCACGTTTCTGAAGCAGAGCTTCAGGTATTGCTCTCTATCTCTCAGAATCTTCGTGTAGCTCATTCCGATTTTGAAAGTATAAAAGCCATGTTCTTCAAATCTGCGGACGATGCTTATAAAATCTTGGAAATCGAGAAATCTGCCTCGGATTCCGAAGTTAAAAAAGCCTACAGAACTATGGCTAAGAAATACCATCCGGATAAGTTACAACACATGGACCAAGCCTATCAAAAGGGTGCTCAAGAAAAGTTCAATAAGGTTCAAGAAGCCTACGAACAAATTCAGAAAGAAAGGGGTTTATAATCTTAAAAGAGTTGTTGCAAAACTTCCAGAGATTTGGGCTTTCTAAACCCTTGCAACTGTAATTCATAATAGAGCATCATAAAGTCTAGAAAACTCTTTCTTCTCTCTTGGTTTAGCTTTATGTTTTCAGCTTCGTTATAATTTTCGAGTTTTATCAATTCTTTTAATAATACTGAATTTGTATTGTTGAAAGAATACATATTATATTCTTTCAGCTGAAAAACACCATTTAACATATCAAAATAGGGAAAGTCTGTACTGCTTTGATCTGGAGAAAATCCTAAAAAACTAGTTAGTTTCACTATAAAATGTAGGTGGAAATTTTTAATAGAGTCTACTTGATCTAGATAGATAAGACTTTCCTTCAGAAACTGGAACAGTCTTTCGTTTTTTTCCTCTTCCTGGATACTGCTTTTTAAAACTTCAGCCAGAAACATCACAATGGTAGATTTGAAAATATCTGTATGTAAAGTTTGTAGAGGATAATCTATTTTTACTTCCTTTAAATACTGTAAATTTTTGTTTTCTTTATAAGTAGCTTCAATTTCTAAAAGAGTCAATTGCTGAAATAAAGAGACTCTCATTCTTCCTTTTTTCGATTTCCGAATTCCTTTGAGCATAAAGGAAACCACTCCTTTTTCAAGCGTAAAACATTTTACTATTAAATCCGCCTCACCAAATTTTACATTTGAAATGACAATGGCTTTAGTTTTAAGTTGCATTTTTTAGGCTATCGTATAATCATTATTTTACCAACCTTCGTTTCAATTTGATCCTCACCTGTTACCACAATAAAGTATACACCCGACGCGACTTTATGCTTCCCAAAAGCCCTAGTATCCCATTGAAGAGATCCCCCATCCACAAACTCTTCAAACACGAGATTACCGCTTACATCTGTAATCTTCACATTGGCACCATTTGTAAGGCCATCTATAATGACAAGCCCTGTGTAGTTGGGTCTTACGGGGTTGGGATATGCTCTCAGGTTTTCTAAAGTTTCATTTCCTGAAGTGACTCGGCTAGAATAAGATAATAACCCACTCGTAGTCCCAAAGAAAACTTCACCTGTAGATTGATTGATGCTCACAGTTCTTACACTATTTGTAGGAAGCGGGGAATTATCGACATTAAAAATATTTAAAATATCTTGACCGTTTGCAGAAACTTGAAACACTCCAGAATCTGCCGTAGAAATCCATTTGTTGTTAGCTCCATCCGTAGTAATATCGGTTATAAACTGCTCAAAAAGTAACTCTTGTGGGAGACCGTCTACATCTTCTATGATAATTGGAGAGACTCTTACATTTTGATTTTCATTAAAAATAGCAGTTGGATTCGACATCACCCTTAAACCCGCTTGAGTACCTATCCATAAACGAGAATTTTGGTCTATTTCTAAAGCTGTAATGTTAGGATTCGCATTGAAAGTGTCAGGAAATTCAACGCCTTGTATGTTACTAGAAATCAAAGCTGAGGTGTTTGTAGTTGGACTGTAAGCGACTACTCCATCTTTAAGAGTTCCTATAAAAATATTGTTATTATTATCGATGACCATTTTTGAAGATGAGGTTTCTGTTGGATTTAAGTAACCGTCCGACATGTCGATATTTACAAATTCCCCATTAGCATTCAAGCGTTTCAACTGATTTTCTGCAATTGAATTGGTGAAATATAAATTACCTTGACTGTCAAAAACACTAGCGCCTATCCTATTATCGTTGATGTTGCTAGGAACTCCTTCAATGATACTGTTGGAAGAATCATACTGTTGGATAAGTTCATTATTTTCAATCTCTAAAAGCCCATCGAAGAAACTGCTTACAAAAACACGATTGGGGTTAGACGGGTCAATTGAAACATTAGAAAGCTCTCTCGCATTATTTAAATTCTCCACATCAATATTTATCCATTCCTCTTCTGTAAGGTGGCTAAGGCCTCTAGAATTTAAAGGGAAAGGGTTTAAAAATTGATCGTATTCCCCAAAAGTGACCCAAAGATCACTTGCCGTGGCTTCTAGACTGAAAATCCTATTTAATAAAGGCCCAGCTGGACTCAATTCTGAAAATACGGTTGTACTGGAGTCTTGAAAATTGAGAAGGCCTAGACTACTATGCCCCAAAAAATAGTGTCCATTACTGGATACTGAAGTGTTAATGGAAAACTCTGCATCTTGAAGTTGGTCAATAAACGCTTCTAGATTAAGTTCAGAATTATAAGCTGAGACTTGATTGGCGGCAGTGATAACAAGTTGCTCTCCACTTACGTTGAAGCCAGTAACGTTGGAACCGACAGCATTAAAAATAGAAGCAGTTCCATTTTGTAATGTAGAAATTGTATTGTTATTTCTTAATCCAAAAATAGTATTAGAAAAATTTAAAACACCTTTCCAATTCCCGGTATACTCGGTTTGCCAAACCTCAAAATCTATCAAATTAGGACTTGTAATATCTGCAGATTTAATGCCTTCTAGACTTGTGGCTGCGTAGATTTTCCCCTCTAAAATGGTAATCTGATTGATTTGAATTTGGCTTCCATTTGTTCCTATAAAAAAAGAATCTTCAAACTCTAAATTTTGAAGGCTATATTCAGCAATCCCAAAATCGGTAGAAATATAAAGTTTGCCTTCAAATTCAAAAAAATTGTTGATCCGTTTATTGTTTGGCGATATGGAAATTTTATCTCTAATATCAACCACCGAAAATATGTTTTGGTTGTTATCCATCACAATTTGAATAAGACCATCCTCGTAACCTATACAGGTTAAGCCATAGTTTTCAGAATGGTATATTTTGGAAATTTTATTACCCGATAAGCCTTCAATTGAGGTGACTGTTTGGAGGGTTTGAGTAGGAATGTCGTAAATGAAATAGGCGTTTTCTGCAGCAGCATAAACCTTGTTACCGCTTTCATCTAAATCTGTAATATTATAATAGGAGAAGTAACCTTTCCACCGATCGGAAAAGTCTTGACATAAAACGATAGAGGGAAAAATAAGAAAGATTAAAACAAAATTCTTCATTGGTATAAAGTCTAGGGCTTTAAAACTTATTAAAAGGTGAATTTATTGTAAAAAAATCAGTTCTGAATAAAAAAGCCAGTTGAAGTTATCCTCAACTGGCTCAATAATATATAAAAAAATTAGATTATACGGCGCCTTGTGCAATCATAGCATCAGCTACTTTTACAAAACCAGCAATGTTAGCCCCTTTTACATAATCTACATAACCATCTTCCTCTTTACCATAGGTAACACAAGCTTCATGGATATCGTTCATGATGTGCTTGAGTTTAGCATCTACTTCTTCTGCAGTCCAATTGTAACGCATAGAGTTTTGTGACATTTCTAATCCTGATGTTGCAACGCCTCCAGCATTTGATGCCTTTCCAGGAGAAAACAAAATTTTATTTTTATGGAATATTTCAATAGCCTCAGGCGTACATGGCATGTTGGCTCCCTCACCTACAAGCATACAACCATTATCAACCAAAGCTTGTGCATCATCTTCTAGAAGTTCATTTTGAGTGGCACAAGGCATTGCAATGTCTCCGTTTTCATGCCAAGGCGTTTTACCTTCTTCATATTTAGCAGAAGGGTACTTCTCTATATATTCTTCTATTCTTCCCCGTTTGACATTTTTTAAATTCATGATAAAATCAAGTTTTTCTCTATCTATACCATTATTATCATAAATGTAACCGCCAGAATCTGACATGGTAAGAATTTTTGCTCCTAACTCAATAGCCTTTTCAGCAGAATATTGAGCAACATTACCAGAACCAGAAATCAAAAGAGTTTTCCCTTCCAATGTTGTTCCTTGAGTTTCCAGCATGTTTTTCGTGAAATATACATTCCCGTATCCAGTAGCTTCTGGACGTATAAGAGACCCTCCATAAGACTGACCTTTACCGGTCAAAATACCTGTGAATTCATTTTGAATGCGTTTATACTGACCGAAAAGATAACCCACTTCTCGACCTCCTACACCAATATCTCCAGCGGGAACATCTGTATTGTTACCAATATGTCTGTATAATTCTGTCATAAAGCTCTGGCAGAAGCGCATCACTTCATTATCTGATTTACCTTTAGGATCAAAATCAGCTCCACCTTTACCACCTCCCATTGGCAGAGTAGTGAGGCTATTTTTAAAGACTTGTTCAAAAGCTAAAAACTTTAAAATACTTAAATTTACAGAAGGGTGAAACCTAAGCCCTCCTTTATAAGGTCCTATGGCAGAGTTCATCTGAATCCTATAGCCTCTGTTAACCTGTATCTGGCCTTCGTCATCTATCCACGTTACTCTAAACATGATTACGCGCTCTGGCTCAACCATTCGCTCCAAAAGTTTATGATTTTTATATTTTGGATGATCTTCCATAAAAGGGATGATGGCTTCTGCGACTTCGTGGACTGCTTGTAAAAATTCAGGTTGATTTGGATTTCTATCAGACACAGTATTTAAAAATTCTTCGAGTTCTTTATTCATTTTGTTATTCTTATTGTAGAGATGATTTTTCAATGTTTCCGCAAATATATAATTTCGATTTTAGAGATAACATAAAAATTGATTAATATTTGTTTGACTTCTAAGAGCTTACATCTCTTGTATTAAACTTTTTTTATCATTTAAGTTTTGTTTTTCTATATTTGTTTGCAATTAACTTCAGTATATGAAAATCAAGCTTTATCCTATTATTGTTTTTCTATTATTTTCAATCCTTGGAACCCACGAAAACCAGGCACAGATATATCATGAAGTTGGTATTATGGCAGGCCCTGTTTCTTTTAGGGGGGATTATGGTCTTAGAGGTGATAGGGAGGCTTTAAGAGAAAATATTGGCTTTGGTTTTGGGATTAATCACTAAGTGAATTTTGCCTATTCAGATTTATTTTCTAGTTATTCAAAGCAACACTTTAAAGTTAGATCTTCCTTAATATACCACACTACTACCTTAAATCATTTTGGAGCTCTTGCGGATAAAGATAATCTAGGAGGTCTACAACTTAGATCTATGACTGCAAAAGCTAATGTTCTAGAAATAGGATCTGGTATAGAATACTATCTTATGCGAATAAGAGACTTTGAAAGAGGATCTGGAAGCTTTACGCCTTATGGGGGTATAGGATTGAATTTCGTTTTCTTTTCTCCTGTTGCTGAAACTTCCCTAGAAGATGGTCTTGGTTTACCAGAAACAACATTTCCTACTTTCTTAGCGGGTCCAGGAGAAGATCCCGCTTTTTCTAATGATTCTAGTATTACCTTATCTGCAAATTTTCAAGCTGGGGCTAAATATAAAATAACTAAAAAGTCAGATATTTTTGCAGAATTAAGATGGCATTATTATGTTTCAGATTTTGTAGATGGTCTAGAGCCTATTGGCTCGCAAAATAAATACAACGATTGGATGTTTTGGTTTACTGTTGGTTATAGCTACAGTATTGATTAAAAGTCTTTTAATTTTAATCCTCGTTCAACGAAAAATCAACCTAAAGCTTGCTTTAGATCCTCTAGCAAATCTTCTTTATCTTCGATACCCACACTAAGTCGTATTAAAGAATCTACAACACCTATTTTTTCTCTTTCCTCTTTAGGAATGCTGGCATGAGTCATGCTAGCAGGATGTCCTGCAAGAGATTCTACTCCTCCAAGAGATTCAGCTAACGTAAAAACCTTTATGTTTTCAACAAATTTAATGGCCTCTTTATAAGAATTGCCTTTAGTCGTAAATGAAACCATTCCTCCAAAATCTTTCATTTGTTTTTTAGCAATGTCATGATTAGGGTGGTCTTTAAGTCCTGGCCAGTATACGTTTTCAACTTTAGGATGATTTTGTAAATACTCAGCCACAGCTCTACCATTTTCAGAATGGCGTTGCATTCTCAAATGAAGTGTTTTGATACCTCTCAACACCAAAAAACTGTCCATTGGTCCTGCTATACCTCCACTTGCATTCTGTATAAAATACAGTTGCTCTGCAAGTTTATCGTCATTCACAACTATAGAGCCCGAGATTACATCACTATGGCCTCCTAGATATTTTGTAGCACTATGCATAACGATATCTGCACCAAAATCTAAAGGTCTTTGTAAGTAAGCGGTTGCAAAAGTATTATCTACGGCAAGAAGCACCTTATGTTTTTTAGCGATTTTGGAGATGGCTTCAATATCCACAACATTCATCATTGGATTTGTAGGCGTTTCCGCCCAAATCAATTTTGTATTCTTTGTTATATAAGATTCAATAGTGTCCATACTTTGCATCCCTATAAAGTGAAATTTTATACCGAAATCTTTATAAATTGTATTGAATAATCTATAAGTTCCACCATACAAGTCATTGGTAGAAATGACTTCATCACCAGGTTTTAAAGTTTTTATGATAGCATCTATTGCGGCAAGTCCAGAAGCAAAGGCAAGCCCATGCTTACCGTTTTCAATAGAGGCGATCGATTTTTCTAAAGCAGAACGGGTTGGGTTTCCACTTCTAGAATATTCGAAACCTTTATGGCTTCCAGGTGTCTTTTGACTAAAGGTAGACGTTTGATAAATTGGAGACATAACAGATCCATAAGCTGGATCAATATCTTGTTGACCTCCATGTATAGCTTTGGTATTAAATTTCATATTAAAATAGTTTACAATAAATGTAAAGGTAGTTGCCTTTAATCGCAACTGCGAATTTTAGTTTATCCTATTCTTAACAAACACCAATGAATTCGGTTTTAAAATCTTTATTTTGCAATTACTTTAAAAACACAAAATGAAAGATAAATTCTACAATTATATAGCAGCCCTTCAAGACGTAATTACTAGCAAATTGGAAACTGTAGATGGTTCAGCAACATTTTCTGAAGATATCTGGGAACGTAAAGAAGGAGGGGGAGGACGAACGCGTGTAATTGAAAATGGATCTGTTTTTGAAAAAGGAGGGGTCAATATTTCTGCAGTTCACGGAGATTTGCCAGAAGCTATGCAAAATTATTTCAATGTTCAGGACTGTGATTTTTTTGCCTGTGGAATTAGTTTAGTTCTTCATCCAAAAAACCCAATGGTACCCACTGTCCATGCCAACTTTAGATATTTTGAGATGTATAATAAGCACGGTAAAGTTGTGGACCAGTGGTTTGGAGGAGGACAAGATTTAACCCCTTACTATCTTTTTGAAGAGGATGCCATCCATTTTCATAAAGTTTCAAAATCGGCCTGCGATCCTTTTGGTTCGCATCTGTATTCGGATTATAAAGACAATTGTGATCGGTATTTCTGGAATGCTCATAGAAATGAAGCTCGAGGTGTAGGAGGCTTGTTTTTTGACTATTTAAAACCAACCTCAAAGCGAAGTTTAGAGGAGATTTATAATTTTGTCACTGCTTGTGGTGATCGCTTTTTGGAGGCGTATGTTCCAATAGTTGAAGCTAGAAAAACACTAGCCTACACAAAAGAGCAAAGAAATTGGCAAGAGATAAGAAGAGGCCGTTATGTAGAGTTTAATCTTGTGCATGATAAAGGCACTTTGTTTGGTCTTAAAACAAATGGTAGAATAGAAAGTATCTTGATGAGTCTTCCTCCACACGTCCAGTGGCAATACAATTACCACCCAGCATCTGGTTCTGAAGAGGACATTTTACTTAAGGTTTTACAGAGCCCAAAAAATTGGATATAAAAAAGGCTGCTTTAAGAAAAGCAGCCTTTTTAGATTTTAAACTATAGTTAGTCTTCATCTTCATCGACAATATCTTTAAGGACAAAATCTTCCATGAATTTTGTGGTATAATTCCCTTCAATATAATCTGAATGTTCCATTAATTGAGCGTGGAAAGGGATGGTAGTTTTTACCCCCTCTACCACAAATTCACTTAATGCACGCCTCATTTTGCTAATTGCTTCTGGTCTGGTTTGAGCAGTTGCTATAAGCTTAGCAATCATAGAATCGTAGTTTGGTGGTATCACATATCCGCTATATACGTGAGTATCTACTCTTATACCGTGACCACCAGGCAAATGAAGCGTATCAATTTTTCCAGGGGAAGGTCTGAAATTGTTAAAGGGATCTTCAGCATTTATCCTACACTCTATAGAATGTAATTTGGGGTAGTAATTTTTACCTGAAATAGGAACTCCAGAAGCAACTAGAATTTGCTCTCTCACCAAATCGTGATCTACCACTTCATCTGTAATAGGGTGCTCTACTTGAATACGTGTATTCATTTCCATAAAATAGAAATTCCTATGCTTATCCACCAAGAACTCTATAGTCCCAGCCCCTTCATATTTGATATATTCAGCAGCTTTTACAGCAGCATTCCCCATTTTTTCTCGGAGTTCGTCTGTCATAAACGGGGAAGGGACTTCCTCCGTTAATTTCTGATGCCTTCTCTGTATAGAGCAATCACGTTCAGACAAATGGCAGGCTTTTCCTGTTTGGTCACCTACGATTTGTATTTCGATATGGCGCGGCTCTTCAATAAGCTTTTCCATATACATATCGTCATTTCCGAAACCTGCTTTTGCTTCTTGTCTTGCGGACTCCCATGCTGTCTCTAGCTGTTCTTCACTTTTAACTGCACGCATACCTTTACCACCACCACCAGCTGTAGCTTTTAGCATAACTGGATAGCCAATTTTTTTAGCAGTCTTTTTGCAGTCTTCGAAATTTTTAAGGATGCCTTCAGATCCAGGAACACAAGGGACACCAGCAGCTTTCATGGTAGCTTTAGCGCTAGCTTTATCTCCCATTTTATCAATCATCTCTGGCGTAGCACCAATAAACTTGATATCGTGTTCTTCGCAAATTCTTGAAAATGCAGCATTTTCAGATAAGAATCCATAACCAGGATGGATCGCATCTGCATTAGTGATTTCTGCAGCAGAAATGATATTTGGTATTTTAAGATAAGACTCGCTACTTTGTGGCGGTCCTATACACACAGCCTCATCTGCAAATCTTACATGAAGACTTTCTTTGTCTGCTGTGGAATAAACTGCAACCGTCTTAATACCCATTTCTTTACAAGTACGGATGATACGTAAAGCAATCTCTCCACGGTTGGCTATGAGAATTTTTTTGAACATGAACGTTTGTTTTAGTTAAAGATAAAATCCAAATCGTAAAATATTTACGATGGATCTACTAAGAAAAGTGGCTGATCGAACTCTACAGGTGAAGAGTCATCAACAAGCACTTTTACAATCTTACCAGAAACTTCGCTTTCAATTTCATTGAAAAGTTTCATAGCTTCTATTGTACATAGAACATCTCCTTCTTTTATTTCACTGCCTACTTCTACAAATACTTTTTTGTCTGGAGAGGGCTTTCTGTAAAACGTTCCTATGATTGGTGATTTGATGGTTATGTACTTATCATCATCATTGGCTTTTGCAGGTGCTACTTCTTCAGAAGAAGGGGCAGGAGACTGTTGGTTGTAAGCGGGTGCTTGGGGTTGCATCTGTTGCTGAGGCATGCCCATAGGCATTTGTTGGACATAGGTTTTTCCATCATCTTCACTTCCTGTTTTGATGGTGATTTTAATATCGTCCATTTCGAGTTTGACTTCGTTTGCTCCAGACTTTGCAACAAATTTAATTAAGTTTTGAATTTCCTTTAAATCCATAGTTCTAGGTTTTTTAGGGTTACGAATTATATGCCCACTTTAAGTAGATGGAGCCCCATGAAAAGCCACCACCAAACGCAGCAAATATAATATTATCTCCCTTTTTAAGTTGTTTTTCGTAATCGCTTAATAATAATGGTAATGTTGCGGAAGTTGTATTTCCGTAACGTTGTATATTCATCAGTACTTTTTGAGAATCTATATCCATTCGTTTGTATATAGCATCAATGATCCTTTTATTTGCTTGATGTGGTACTAGCCAATCTACATCTTTTACAGTAAGGTTATTCTTAAACATAATTTCTTCACTTACATCTGCCATTTTCGATACTGCAAACTTAAACACAGTTTTACCATCTTGAAACACAAAATGTTGTTTATTTTTAACGGTATCTTCAGATGCAGGTAATAACGAGCCTCCAGCATCTATTTTTAAAAATTGGCGACCAGCACCATCAGTTCTCAAAATCTCATCTTGAACACCTAAACCTTCTTCATTTGCAGAAAATAATACCGCACCACCACCATCTCCAAAGATGATAGACGTGCTCCTGTCTGTATAATCTATGATGGAAGACATCTTATCTGCGCCTACTAGAAGAATGTGTTTATATTTCTTTGATTCAATATATGAAGAGGCTACTGACATACCATACAGAAAACCTGAACAAGCAGATTGTAAGTCGAAGGAAAATGCATTAACGGCGCCAATTTCCGTCGCCAAAAATGCAGCTGAAGAAGCTATTTGCATGTCTGGTGTAGCCGTTGCAAAAATAACGAGATCTACTTCTTCAGGTCGAGTTGTAGCCTTACTAAACAAATCTTCACAGGCCTTTATGCCTAAAAAAGAAGATCCTTGATGGGGTAGTTTCAGTATTCGCCTTTCCTTAATGCCAGTTCTGGAAGTAATCCAGCCATCGTTTGTCTCTATCATACTCTCCAATATCTTATTGGTAAGAACATAGTCTGGAACATATCCACCTACGGCAGTGATGGCCGCTTTCACATCACTCATAAAAATAAATTTCTTCTTTCTTCTGAAATAATTGAATCAAAATAGCATGTATAAGTATGCAAATTAAGTTGTTTTTTGGTTGCCGACAAAAAAACCTTCACAACATTTAATTAACAATTTATGAAGGACAACTTTATAAGTCTAGTAAAAGTGACAGTAGAAATTTGAATTTATAAAAATTTCAGGGCTTTCATCATAATGAAAGCCCTGAAAAAGAATATATTGATTTACAAATCAAATTTTATACCTTGAGCTAGAGGCAGATCTTTAGTATAGTTGATGGTATTGGTTTGCCTTCTCATATATACTTTCCAAGCATCAGAGCCAGATTCTCTTCCGCCACCTGTTTCTTTCTCTCCTCCAAAAGCGCCTCCAATTTCTGCTCCAGAGGTGCCAATATTTACGTTTGCGATACCACAATCTGAGCCTTCAACAGATAAGAACATTTCAGCTTCCCGGAGATTATTAGTCATAATTGCAGAAGATAATCCTTGCACAACTCCGTTCTGAAGGTCTAATGCATTATCAACTTCTCCAGTATATTTCATGATATAAAGTACTGGAGCAAAAGTTTCATGTTGAACAATATCAAAGTGATTTTCAGCTTCTGCGATAGCAGGTTTTACATAACAACCACTCTCGTAACCTTCACCTTCCAAAACTCCACCTTCAACCAGTATTTTTCCTCCTTCTCTTTTCACTTCTTCTAAGGCATGTAGATAATTTTTGACGGCATCCTTATCTATTAAAGGACCAACGTGATTATTTTCATCCAAAGGATTTCCAATTCGGATTTGCTTATAAGCATCAACTATGGCATTTTTCACTTTATCATAAATCGATTCATGAATGATGATACGTCGAGTTGAGGTACATCTTTGTCCACAAGTTCCTACAGCTCCAAAAACAGCACCGATCACAGTATTTTTAATATCCGCATCTGGAGTGACAATAATGGCATTATTCCCTCCAAGCTCTAGTAAGGATTTTCCTAAGCGTTTAGCGACTTCTTGAGCAACAATCTTACCCATTCTAATGGATCCTGTGGCAGAAACAAGTGAGATACGTTTGTCTTGGGTCATATATTCCCCGACGTTGTGATCTCCTGTAATAAGTGAAGAAATACCTTCTGGGACTCCGTTAGCTTCAAATACTCTTGCTGCTATTTTTTGGCAGGCCACAGAAGTTAAAGGTGTTTTTTCTGATCCTTTCCAAATACAGGCATCTCCGCAAACCCAAGCCAAAGCTGTGTTCCAAGACCAAACAGCTACAGGAAAGTTGAAGGCAGAAATAATACCAACAACTCCAAGAGGATGCCATTGTTCATACATTCTATGTCCAGGGCGTTCACTATGCATAGTAAGACCATGCAATTGTCTAGAAAGTCCAACCGCAAAATCACAGATATCTATCATTTCTTGTACTTCTCCAAGACCTTCTTGATAGGATTTTCCCATTTCGTAAGATACCAGTTTTCCTAATGGAGCTTTAAGTCTTCTAAACTCATCGTTCAATTGGCGAACGACCTCTCCTCTTGCGGGTGCCGGCCAAGTCCTCCATTCTTTAAAACTTTTGTGAGCTGTACTCGCCACTTTTTCATAATCTTCTTGCGAAGTCGCCTGTACTTTTCCAATGGAAGCTCCGTCGACAGGAGAGAACGACTCTATCATTTCTCCACTGGCAAAAAAATCTTTTCCTATAGAGGTTCCTTTATTTTCCTTTTGGACGTCGAGTTGCTTTAAAGCTTCATCGATGCCGAATTCTTTTGAAATATGACTCATAACTATTTTGATATTTTTAAGATTTGTAGCGAATTTAGTAAATTTAATTTAGCTCTATAGCTCAGACTGTAAATCGCTCATCTACAGGCATTACTTCCCCACAATTATTGCAGGTTCTTAGCGAGGTATTGGAATAAAAATCTTTGAAGTGTCTCAAAAAGTCCTTTTCAATATCTTCCAAAGGGAAATAAACATCGTGCAATTTGTGGTTACAGTGGTCGCAATACCATAATAAGCCATCCTGTATATCCAAGTTTATTCTTTTGCGCTCTATCACCAAACCTATAGAGCCTTCGTGTCTTTCAGGAGAATGTGGAACTTTAGCAGGATGTAAATACATGTCGCCAGGCCCTAAATCCATAGTTTTCTTTTTCCCATCTTCTTGAATATGAACTTCAATATGTCCTTCCAACTGATAAAACAACTCTTCAGTTTCATTATAATGGTAATCCTTGCGGGCATTTGGTCCACCAACTATCATAACAATATAATCTCCAGAGTCTTTGTATAGGTTTTTATTACCAACGGGGGGCTTTAGCAAGTCTCGATTATCTTTTATCCATTTCGTTAAATTAAAGGGTTTGCTTATGCTCATCTTAATTTTTATTTTAAAAGTAATGAAACCAAATCTTCTAAGGATGTGGCTTAAGTTTAGATTAGCATTATTTACTCCAACTTGCTTTCCCTCCTTTTGCAGAATCTACATTTATTTTATAATTACGGCCTCCCGAAATGATCCATCTTACTTTTACGGTTTCCATTCCTGGAATATTTGGAACTTTTATTGTTTCAGGAGAATGGACTTGCTCTTTAACTTTATTAAAATCGTCGTCTTCTACAATCATTCCTGCTACAACATTGGCATTGGTAATACTAACCAGGTCTGGTCTTTCAATTTTGAATTTCAAATCTTGACCACTATGTGTAGGCATCAATCTTTCATTATATAAAGTAGCGGTCACCTCTTTAAGACCATTACCTAGATTCTTCTCTTCAACATCTGTAATGCTTAATTTGGGAGTTTGATAGGCATGATAAATAGTGAAGGCCATATTTCTGTGGGCATCTTGTTCAAGAAGAAAACCAGGATGAGCCCTGCCAAAATTCTTTTTAAAACCACCTACTTCTATGCTGCCATATTGAGGGTGACTGTACTCCTTCCAATCTACAAAGGCATCTCCAAAGGTAAGATACTTGTCTACTTTTAACTCTTCTTCTTGGTTGGCTCTTCCTTCATTTTTATGGAAATAAAGATAAGAGACCATGAGTTCATTGGTGTAAGTGTAAATTCCTCTGCCGCCATAAAACCAATCCAACTCACCACCAAATACGGAGTATAAATCTTTATAAACGGTTAGATATCGATAGCCTGGAATCATCTCCTCTCCTTTTTTTGCTATCGCATCGTAGATTCTTACATCTTCTTTATTGTAAGTATCCACATCTTCTTCAGCACCTGGACCTCTCAAAATCATGCCCCCATAATTATGGTAACTCTGTGCTCCTGCAATATTGGGGTGTTTCATCACAAAATCTGCGACAGCCCTATTTTCTGGTAGACTAAAAGGATACTTATAAGCGCCACGTTGTACATAATCTGGTTGCCATTTCCAACCCCAATCTCTATTGGGGTCATAGTAACCTATCCCATCTTCATTAACCTCACCATCGCCATCTTTATCTATTCCTTCAAAACCAAGCATTTCATAGACTCCTTGTTCTTCTGCAGCAACTCTTATTAATCGTCTTTCATCTTGGGGGTCTTTAATAAATCGGCCTGTAGGCGATTTCCGAATCATATAGGTAATATGATTATCTCCGTTGAGATCATCAAAACCATCTTCACCAGCCTCGCCATCGCCATCGTTGTCTAAGACTAGCATTCCAGATCTTGGAGAGTGAGGCGTGTTAGGTTCTTTCATATAGTTATCTCTCGCATCGGGGTTGATGGTTGGGACTATATAAAAGGTTTTATCCTTTAATAATTGATTTATAAATTCTAAATCATTAAACATTTCAGTGAGATACCAAGCGGTATATAAAGAAAATTCTGCGCCCTGTATTTCATTAGAATGGATGTTTCCATCTATATACATAGCGGGCTTTTCATCTGGATTTCCAGTATTGAAATCAGAAATGGTTAACATGTAAATAGACCTGTCTTCATAGGATTTGCCTATGCTTTCCAATCGGGCCAATTTTGGATAAGCCTTAGCTATTTTCTTCATAATATCTACCACCCCATCGTAAGTGTTGTAACGATTCCAGCTAGCTTCTACTTTGGGTTCATGAGGGGTGCCAATAGCTCTAAAAAACTTTTCTTGTGCTTCGCTCACGGAACCCATTGTCATCGCTATAATGAAGCATAGTATGGAGGTGTAATTAATCGTTTTCATAGCTTATAAGTTTAGGTTCAATTCGGTAAAGCCAGTATGAGGAGCACCCGCTTTTATGTTTACTTTTCCATTAGTTTTCACAATCCAAGACAAGGATTTACTTTCTAAAGACTGCATTTTTTTCACTAATTCAATTTTATTTCCAGCAAGGATATCGTCTTTAGGGGCATCAATTTCAATCCTAATTTTTTTGAGCCATCGCGATCGTTCACCAAGATCGGAATGAGTAGGAAGGTTTGCATTGTTTAACAAATCTACAGTAATTCGTTGAAGGCCTCCTTTTAGGTTTTCGACCTTTAGGTTATGGAATTCTAGTTGAGGTTGTTGCTCTGCTAACTTCAAAATGAAACGAGAGTGCTCTATGGCTATACTGTCTACTTTACCAAAAGGAGGATTATCCATAACAAAGGGTTTTACACCGCCAACTTCAACCGTTTGATTTTTGAAATCTGGATGATCAATTTTCTCCCAATCTACAAACACGTTATCTAGATTTTCTTGTTCTGCCCATTTTAAAAAGTTAGAAACCTTTGTCTCTTTAATTATTGTTTCTGAAGTGGCTGTAGAATCTTTTTTTGCTTCTGGAACCCACCATCCAGGGGTACTAAAGCTTAATCTCCCAAAATGGAAATAGGCCCACTGAAAGAAATCCCCATCAGTTCCCATATTCTCTTGCAGGTAAGGCTTTTGTGAAATGGTTTTGTTATAGAGTTCTGAAACCATTTTGTTGATAGCAACGTCGCCTTCTGAAGGTGAAGACACTATTCTCTTTTTAGCATCTTGGGCATTATACTTAAGTGGGGATGACAGATTATTAGCAGGGCCAAAAGTTATAAACGCATAAATATTCCATTGTTTAAAAAGATAATCGAGCAGTGCTCTACTTTCTTTTTGAGAAACAGCAAAATCGCCTGCAAGTGTCTCAAAAGCTGGAAAGTTGTAAGTCAAACTTTTATTGAAAGCTACGCCTTCTTCTAGGTCTTCATTAAATTCCCCGTCCTTATCATTATCGATTCCTTCTGAATACAATAGGTAGCGTTTTGTGGATTGAGAACTCGTATCCACTTGCATCATAACTCTAGAATCATGAGGGTGGGAGGTGTATTTTCCTAAAGGACTCTCAACACGCATTTGAGTAATGAAGCCATCTTTATTAAGATCTTCGTAAGGGTCCTCATTTGAAGTTCCATCCCGATCGTGATCCAAACTTGCCGTATTACCTCTACGCTCGTACTTTAGTTGTTTGTGGTATTGCGAATAGGCTTCTGGTGATAGGTTAGGAAATACATAAAAAGTAGTTTTTTCTAGGGCCGAAGACTCATCTTTTACGAGGCGTTCAGCAAATTGAAGTGCCAATTCCACACTAAGAAGATGGTACCCTTCCACTCCGCCAAGAACAGCAAAGGCAGGTTTGTTATCAAGATCTCCTGTTCCTATTTTAAGAACATAGATATCATGTCCTCCCCCAGTTTTGGTGATCGATGAAAGCTTTACTTTGGAATCTTTATCCAAAGCTTCCAGTCTTTTTGTGTATTGTTCTATATCTGAATAATCATTTTGGGAAAAAGCTAAACTTTGAACCACCAACAAGATTAGAACTGTAACGATTTTCTTCATTGTATAAAATTTTCATAAAAATAATTTTATTTTTTTCTTAAAAAGTGAAATTTTGAATTTAATTTCAACGCCTGTAACAAGCATGAAAACTTCAGAAAGAACTTAGATAAAAAACAACACTTTTCTTCAATAATTAATTTTTATAGTATTGATCTAGGCTTGCAAATTTACATCTGGATCTTACCAAAGGAAATAATATAAAATTCTACGGCTTAGGAGGTTTGTGCTTAGGAACCTTAAGAAACATCGTCATTAGTATGGGTTTGCATAGGTGCAAAAGAAATGCAATTGTAAATTTAGGAGTCAATCTGGGACTTGGTGCTCAACTGTTTACAAAAGATAATTTTAGACTCTTTGCAGAGGGCAAGTATATCATTTCTGAACTAGATCGTTTTGTGCTTTCTGTTGGAATGCTTTTAATCTTTAAGGAATATCGTTTTTGGTGAGGATAATTATATCCCTTTACTTAAAAATATAACCCCAGAGCATCGGAGGAAACTGATGACTCTCCCTTAAATCAAATAAAAAACCGCTTTAAAAAAGCGGTTTTGAGATAAAGTGGAGAATATCGGATTCGAACCGATGGCCTCCACGCTGCCAGCGTGGCGCTCTAGCCAACTGAGCTAATCCCCCGTATTAATTAAGTACAAATATAATTGAAAAAAATTCGCATCAATTTTATTTTCATAATATGTGTTGAAAAAAATATTTTGAAACATGGAAAATGGAGAATATCGTCCCGACGCTTCGGGAGAACCGATGGCCTCCACGCTGCCAGCGTGGCGCTCTAGCCAACTGAGCTAATCCCCCTTGGTGACA
>Ga0306912_1000119_pt1 | contig 46890 bp, 45 predicted proteins | sample AntRauFillE10628_FD_190443 | JGI IMG/M metagenome (GOLD analysis project Ga0306912, IMG submission 190443) | Saline lake microbial communities from Rauer Islands, Antarctica - Metagenome Filla E10 #628 (v2) (version 2) | ecosystem: Environmental > Aquatic > Non-marine Saline and Alkaline >...
CTCATTCAGACACTCATCTCTCAAACGACTATTAAAGGACTCAATCAGCTGGTTTGGTTTTCTCACCCTTGTAAACTCAAGTTCGACATCATTCTTGTAGGCCCAATCTAAGAAGGCCCGAGATGTAAACTCTGTTCCCTGATCAACGCGAATGACCTTCGGGACTTTTTCGCATGAGAGTTCTATAAATGGACCTAAATCTGTGCCTATTATCGAATGATCGACTAGGACTGATGGAGAGACTTTATTTTCTTCATCAACCATTTTTAAAACCTTTAGGCGTCTCCCTGACTCAATATAATCGAAGACAAAATCTATCGCTAGAACATCTCCACTTCCATAAGGAACAATCGGTGTGATCTTTCTCGGCGCTCCTCCAAGCTTTTTTCTTTTCCTGTTTTTGATCTGCAACCCAAGCTCTTGATAAACCCTTTCACTTTTTTTGTGATTCACAAAAGTTCGCTTTTCACGTTGAAGTAGAACAAAAAGTCTAGGATGCCCAAAGCGCTTATTCTGTGAGGCCAGTTCTTTCAAAGCATCGGCAATTTTAGAGTCATCCCGAGGATGCTCGTCGTAGTCGTATGTTGATCTAGCTAGGCCCAAAATCTTGCAGACTCTGGAGACGCTAAGCTTGTAGTTCCTGACTACATACTTGGCCATCTCACGCCGGAGTTTGGGCCTTACCACTTTTTTGTATTCACATCCTTAAGGATTTGATTGTCGAGGCTTAAGTCCGCCACAAGTCTTTTGAGGCTGATGTTTTCCTGTTACGGCCCGAAGCTTCTTGGCCTCATCAGAGCTCATCTCACCATATTTCTTTTTCCAAGAATATAGTGTCTGAATCGCGATACCTTTCTCTCGTGAGAGCAGTTTGGCGGTTTTACCGTTTCTGTGCTCATCCAAGATTTGGATGATCTGGTCTTCTGTAAATCTCTTCTTCATCTGATACTCCTTGGTGCCTTTTGACTCGGCTCGTATCAAATTGCTAGCTTCCTAGATTTTCGGGGGAATCGCCGAGCTTAGAACAGGAGTTTAGCAAAAATCACACGTGGCCACCGGAAAGACACAGTTTTTGAGGATTCCAGGAGCGCCGATGGAGAACAACGTCGCGGAGAGGCTTTTAAAAAGCTCGATTCGCCACAGGAAAAACTCGTTATTCTATCGAACACAACTAGGGGCCTATGTCGGAGATGTGGTGATGAGCTTGATTGAGACTTGTCGGGCGATGAATAAGAATCCTTTTGATTATCTAGTGGTCTTACATTGTAACAAAAAGGCGGTTCATCAGCGGCCGGAGCTATGCTTGCCGTGAAATTATGAGGCAAACTTTTTAGGATAATGGGCCAGAAACTGTAAGTCACACGCATTCACCGGAAAGACACGAAAAACCCCTCTAGCTTCCTAGATTCCTTCAACTTCGCTTCTAATAGATTTGTAGTATATTAGAATAGGGGCTATGCAGATTCCTTGTTAAGCCCCATTTTACTCAGAGATTCAGAGATGTATTTTTCTAGCATCTTGCGAGAGTTGTCATCGAGATCTGTAAACATTAGGCCTAGCCCTCTTGGGCGTGAGAGACTGATATTCTTAATGCAAACTTGGGTAACTATTTGGGAGTCTAGTATATTACCCATTATTGTAACTGTTGCAGTGTCTTCTTTTTCAAAATCACCTTCCTTAAGTCGCGTCAGTTCCATGAAGCAGCCTCCAAGACTTAAGCTCGTGCAGTAGCCCTTAAATTCGCTTTCATTGGATTCTAAGCACATGATGTCATAAATAGGCACACGGATACTTTGTCTCTTAATGAAAAACCGTTTAACTGCTTCGCCGTTTTCTTGTGTGATAATCGTTTCAAATGTTGTTTGAAACTCAAAGTGATCATTGAGTGTTTTCCACCCTGTATTTGTGTTGATATTTTTTAGTAACGTTGACTCTGTTACTCTTTCTTCTCTTTTTAATTTTAAGATTTCTTCAAAACCAAATGGTCCGTGTTCCTTGGCCGACTGTTTGTAGAACCAAACTTTACCATTGCATATCTCGTAGGACTCACCAGTGAGTCTTTTTACCTCTTTATCAGTTCTTTGCTGATTGGCATTTTGTAGCTCTTGTATAAACTCTTTGTTTTTCATTATTTCATTTTGGTAGGCCCTGAGCTTGTTTTCTAGTTCTTTGCAGCTTTTATCAACTTTTTCATAGTTTGTTTTAAATCTTATGCCGTTGCGTAAACTCTCTTTAAGTTTTTCGATGGTTTCGTATTGTTGGGTTATACGATCTTCGTTTGCTTGTAAAGATAGCTCTAATTCTTTGTTCTTATTGTTTAGCTCTTCATAGTCTTTTTTATAATTTTGTAATTTTTGAGATGTATCTTTTTCTTTTGATTTTAAAGCTTCGATTTCTTTATCTTTTAATGCTAAGGACGTTTCCGTTTCAACTGTTTGATGCTCATTGCCTGTATCTTTGTTCGTTAACTCTTTAAAATATATTAACAAGAGCTTGACCTCATCATGAGGAGCATTATTAAGTTCTTCTGTTGTGTCGATTGGAGGTGGGGGGAATGTAGGTTTCTTATTTGTTTGTACTGATACAGGGAATTCTGGCTTTATTAATTTAAATAGAGGAATCTCTTTAATCTTTATCCAGTCTTTCTCACTAAATGAGTAAACATATTCATCTTGATATGTAGTTCCATCTATTGTCATATCGTGGATCTGCTTAGCATTATACAGCTTTAAGCGTTTATCCTCTTCTAGGTACATGTAGATTTCGGACATATTTCTACCTCTGATGAAATTCACCTTTTCTTATTGTATGGCCTCTTCGGATGGTTAGGCTTTTTATTTAGTTAAGTTCTCATAAATCCATAAACTTTTCTTTTTTTTCTGCCTATAAATATGGGCATATGCTTTATTCTTGATAACTTTTGCCGATAGGGAATTGGAGGTATTGTTGATGAATACCATAGGGATTATTTACATCTATTTACTGCTCTTGAGTACAGCTTTTCTCGTTTTTCCGGAAACGCTTAAAGCAAGCTCATTAGATGAAAGTTATGTTGATGATGTCAATCAAGTTGGAGCGCAACATTCACTCGCTGTTCCACTGCAGACAGAGGGCGATTCACCTCTACTTCGTCAGATCTATAATATATCGAATACGGATAGTAATACCGCTTTTTCTTCAGCTCCTGCAAAAATGGGAACTCAGATGAGTGTTCAAGACATGGTAAATGCTAGAAAAAAGTTAGAAGTTCATGAATACTTAGAAGGTAACTCATTTAAGCAAAACCCGATTTTAACTGACAAAAGTTATGCTGTAATCCTCAGGGCTGCGTCCACGGGAGATGATCCTGCTTCAACGTTGCTAACTTCTCCGTGTGTCGTAGAATCAGATGATCTTGTAGACACTAAAAACTTGAACAACATCTCGAAACCGCTTGAGGAATTACAAGATAAGCATCAATTTTGCGGTTTTTCAGATAGATCTATAATTGGAACTCTGTATTCCAGTATTGGCTTTTGTGCATGTGTAAAAGAAAAGACCCAGAATTCTCAAAACTCTCAGGAAGCTCTTTACAAGAGAGTGAGTGACCCAGAGACTTATCAAAAGGCACTGGATATATATCGTCAATCCCTCGTGGATAAAGTCATGCCAGGTCTCGTTAAAGATTTAGAAGAGATGACGGCCCTCTCGACTGATTTTCTTTCAACTGATGAGCTTTCTCATTTGCTTTACGAGGTTAAAGCTGATGTGAAAAATGACGAGACCAGGGCCGTTTTGCAGGGGATGAGACAAGGAATGCACCGCTGCTCGGGTTTAGGAATGGCAAAGATGATTAGTGATATGTTTAATCCTCGCTCAAATGAAACAAGTTTCTGCGACGCTAAATCAGCTGATTTTTTATTAGAAGGGTTCTTGAAAGCTACAGAGTGTAATAACGGTGGGTGCGACAATTTCAGGTCCTTTGCAGAATCAGCAAAAAATAATGATAAAGACTCAGGTGGTATTTTATCAGACTTCTTTACATATAAGTTTTCCGTTAATTTAATAAAAGACGAAAGAATTTTAGATGCGGGTTTTGCAGAGCTGACATCAGATGAGAAGTTCCAAAAAGTTGTTTCAACTGCAGATGATATGACCGAATTTGACCCTGGTGGAAGGCCCTATATCCATCCTGATTATATCGCATTTGAAAGAAGGCTGCCTACGCAAGAACAGCTTTTATTCATGCATGATTTTATGGAAAAAAAAGAGGGCCCAGACTTTAATACTAAAGATTTTTTTAAAGACAAAGAAGAACTCCTTGATGCACTTGTCAGGAGACTGTCTCGAAACAACCTTTATAGGGATAATTCTATTCATAATAAATTTAATACAGGATCTTTTTCGTTAAAAGAGAAGATATATGATCTTTCACAACTTACGGAATCTCTTAGTCTTGATAAAGATAGACGAATAAAAAGTATTAATGATGTTAGGGACTATTTCGGCCCTGAAACAGAAAAAACAGAGTTAATGAGGCGCTTAATTATTAATAACTATCTTTATCTTGGAGACAGAGCTCTGCAAAAATGCAATGAGACAAAAAGAAAGGTACGTAAGTTATGCTCAAGTATCTCTGGTGATGGTATTGCTCTTTTTTCTCATCCTGACTTTAGAGAGAAATCGAGAGACATGCTAGTGGATGAAGAGCTTCAATCAAAAATGGCGTATCTTGAAGGTGATCAAACAAAAACACGAAGCCCTTTAGCTGATCAGATGTATTGCCATGCTAATTATAGCTCAATGAGTTCTGACTGTGATGAACAGGCGTCCCTTCAAGAGGGGGCAGGATTTTCACCAACGCATTGTTATTACACTTCTAGTTGGCTTATGACGGAGGACTATTCAGGTCCAGCTGATACAGGTACTGGCAATACACGTAGTGTCCATCAGGCGTTAGTAAGTGATGCCTATAAAGACACTCAAGTGAAAAGTAGTCATGATTTTTCAAGTGTCGTTGATTCTAGCGATTCGGACAAAATAAGTTTTAAAACAGATGGAGAAAAATTACAAAAAATTCCAGGTTTTATTACTCGTATAAAAGATAGAGAGATTTTTGGATCAGACCGATCCTTTACAGATGAAAACATTGTTCCACCAAGTTCAAGACGACTAGACAATAACCAAAAAGTTACGTCTGATATCCCCAGAAAAGAAGTCAATGCTTCAAAGAATATCAATTCATCCCCTCAAACGAAATTTTTAGATGGTTTTGACAATCTTCATGTCCCTCGAAGTCAGGATAAAAAAAATACAGCGCCTGCTATGCGCATACCTACTGGTGGCGATAGTACTCTTTCTGATACAGGTGATAAACAAAGCGGGCCACGAGCACAGGAGCTTAGAAATCAGCTTAAGGAGGCTCAAACAAGGCAGCAGTCTCTTCAAAAGAAACTTGATAATGTATTAAATGAATCCAATGTTTCAGAAGGACAAGTGCACTCGGATAAAATCAAGAAAAAAGAGCTCCAACTTGGTAAGTTAAAAAATGAAATCAACGATTTACAAAAAAATATTCAAGTAGAAAAGTCATCCCCTCAAGGTCAAATTACTGCTCAAGGGGGAAGGAAGGTTCAGAGCTTGCGAAGCCCGGAAAGCTCTTTCTCTACGAAGGTCAACAGAAGTCAAGCTGGCAAGGCTGAAAAAAATGAATCACGTAGTGGTACACGATCACCTGCGGCCCTCGATTCCGCTTCATCTAACTCCGATAACTCTGATAATAGTGCTAGTCAATTGACTAGGTCCACCTCTACTTCTCCTTCATTAATAATGAATTTAAGAAATGGTTTTACGATACTACCTAAAACGACTGACTTGAAAACAGCGGCTAAAGAGAGATCTGAAGAAGGCTATGTGCTCATCGATATTGGTCGGCCAGGGCAAGCAGAGAAAATAATATTTAAATATAATGTAGATGGAGAGGCCCTCTTTGATGAGAGTGGTAAGCCGATTATATTGAGTCGTGAAGTTGTTGAGGTCTATGAAGCAGATGATCAAGAGGAAAAGGGGGCCCCTGGTGAGGAGGAAAGTGCTCTAGGAGAACAAGAGGATGTGCCTGTTTTTCGTTGGAGTGATGTTGAGGACTTGTTAGATAATGAGTCTCTTTAGTTCGTTTTGGGTTGTCACTTTTTATTATCTAAGCGATTATGAATAACAAACTTTTCCAATTAGGCTTTTATGTTGTGGATGAAAATCAAGAAAAATCTTGACCTTAAGACCTTTTTTTTATGCTTAGTCTTAAGTATCGTTTGGATTCTATACTCTGACTTTCTTGTTCATCAAGGTCTTTATAATTACTTTGACCTTCATTTCGTTCAAACGCTTAAAGGCCTTATCTATGTCACTTTTTTATCATTTCTGCTGGCCTATTTTCATCAAAGAGAAAAGAACGCCCTTAAAAACAAACAGGTCGATTACACGAGGCTTTTTTTTGAATCTCCCCAGATTCTCGCAATCTATGAATTAAATACTTATCAAATATTGGATGCTAACCAGCGTGCTGTCGAACATTACGGTTATTCGCGCAATGAACTTTTAAGCATGACTATCTTTGACTTAAGGTCAGATAAAGAAAAGATAAAACTAAAGTCAGTTTTGGATTCAGAGGGGGTAAGGGCGGCCGATGATATGGTTTGGATACATAAGAAAAAGGGAGGTGAACAGTTTCCCGTTAAGATTTTTGGTTATGAGATTTGTTTTAAGAGCATGCCTTGTCGGATCGTTACCGTCACAGATGTGACCGAGCTTCGCGCAGCAGAAGAGCTTACTCTTATCAACTCTAAGTTGATTACCTTAGGTGAAGTTTCTGCGAATATTGGTCACGAAATTCAAAATCCACTTTCAATAATGGATCTCACGTTGGGTAAACTTGAGAAGCAACTTCAAAAACAAGGTATGTATGAAGAAAATATAAATGAGTTAGAACTTTTAAATTCTTCAATCTTACGTGTGAGCGATACTGTGTCTAGTCTACAAAGACTTTCTAGGGGGGAAATTGAGAGCGACCGAGACGAGGTCTTAATTTCACTTTTTGTTAAGGAATCCACAATATTAATTAGACAGCAGTTAGATTTGTACGCTGTTAGCCTAGAATTCGGCTATTTACCTGAGGTTAAAATGTACTGTCATTCAGGTCAGTTAACTCAAGTTTTTCTAAATATTATAAAAAATGCATTGGACGCTTTAATTGAAGCGGATGTTCAATATAAACTTATTAAAATTTATGCGAATTTAGATAACGTAGCAGAAAAAGTACAAATTTATATTCAAAATAACGGTCCTCTTTTAGAAGAAGATGTGATTGATGAGTTATATACACCTTTTTTTACGACAAAAGAAAAAGGACAAGGCTCGGGTCTAGGGCTTCCTCTTTCTCAAAAAATTGTTGTTGCTCATGGAGGAAAACTTAAATATGAAGTTATTGACGGCTTGGTTCATTTTATGATTGAGCTGCCTCTTGGCAAGAAAGCTCTCTAGTACTGCGCACACTATTACAACTTGTTTTTTGTATGGGATGCCAAAAACTGAGATTTTTTGCGTGTAAAAAAAGTCGCCCATGCCCATTGATTTATCCTAGCTTTTCCATACATGCTGTCACCTAGGATATGAAAACCTAAGTGCGCCTTTTTTAAAGTACTGAAGTGTTTTAAAAGGCCGTCTCTGCACTTTTTTTGAATCTCACGTGTAAATTGAGCTGATTTAGAGAGTAGGAGAACTCATGATGTTTGACGATCCAGGCGGTGGATAGGAGACAGGCATTGATCATTTAGGGTGCTCATTAGATCCATGGGCCTAGGAGCCTCATTGGATGGATGGACCACAAATTACACAGGCTTATGAACGGCCAAAAACGCTGTCGTCTTCGTAGGGCCGCTCAATTCTTTTAGCACGTTTCAAGCTTTACCTCTTTCATCTTTACACGGGGTGTTGCCAACCTAATTCTAACATTATAGCTCTTCTAAAGAGTTTTTAATTTGAGGGAGTAAGTATTATGAGTAATCCGTTTAAGGCGGTTTTAACAGCTTTATTTCTAATGTCTGGAGCATTCATGAGTGCTCATGCTACTGAGCAGGTTATTGGTGTTCGATTGGAACATCTTTTACGCTACTCAAGCGTTGTACCTAGACTTTCAGATGTTATTCAGCAGGTCGAAGGGCTAGATGAGCGCTTTTTCCAATCTAGTGAAGATATTGAAAAGGTTCATATTGTGACCTTAAGAGATAGACCTTACGAAAACTCTCGTAATGAGACTGTTTATCCGCTTACTGCCTTTGTTGAGTATGATGAAAGGGCTTTCTACTTCGAACAATTCGATTTAATTCGTTCAAAATACAATAATCAATTTAGCTTTTATTCAATTGAATCCATTTCTTTAAACCAAACAAGGTTTAAGGCAAAAGTTGGTCTAGTGAATAGGGTTCTTTTTCTTGAAGACACTCAGTCAGATATACAACTTGTGTTCCCTCTAGGTGTTGGAAGCTTTGATGAATCGGTTTTTAATAGCGGGCCCTCTCTTTTGACTCCAAGATTTAAAGAAGGATATCTTTCAAAACATGTTGCAATTGAAGAAAGAAGTAAGCCTCGATATTTTTCTGATAAGCCCTTTATAAGAGTTTTATGGGGGAGTGAGAAAAAGTATACTGGAATTGGGTTCCATGCCCAACCTAACTTAGACCCGTTTATAAGAGCTTTTGATAGTCATGGTTGCATTAGAATGCCGTTGGAAGACTTAGAGCTTTTCTTTCATCTTGTTGATTCTAATCCTTTGACTTATATTCCAATTACTATCACATACCATTTGGACATTGACGTTGATCATCCTTTTCCTAAGGTGGAGAGTTCCTATAAAAGAGTGCAAAATGTGGGAAGTATACATAATCCAAAATATACAATCGATCGTGACTATCTTGTACAAACACACAGCAAAAAAGGAACACCACCAGTAGAGATGCTTTATGACTTTCCTCAGGATGATTATGAGAACTACTTCAGTTACAATTCTCAACCTTGCAAGAAAAAGTCTTTTGGTGATGAACCTAGTAAAGGATGGAGTTATGAGTTATCTTCGACTCTTAAGTTTCAACGCTGTGAGCCTCGTGAGCGCAGAAATATACTTTATAGATGGTGGGTGCATTAATCTCTATTGAAAGCGTCAATCAAGTGTTGATGTTTGTAATCGTTCAAAGCGCTCACTAAGTAGAGCTTCCTTTTATGAGTGATAATTCTGAAAAAATCTTTGCCGTCCTTAAGGGCGGCAATTTTTTTTCTTAAGCGTGCTAAGTTCACATCTAATGTCGTTTCGCTTGAGGCCCCATAAAGTTCTTGTGTTAATTTTCTTTTATCGGCCCCTATGTGCCCATAAATTCTCCTGATGAGAGCTAGCTCTTTAAGTGAAAGATTATATGCTAAGTCTTTTAGCTTCATGTTTTCTATGTATGCCTGCAGGTTTTGTGTCACGGTTTCTGAATCTTTTATTATCTCAGAGCGCTGAAAAATATTTCCTCCGGTACGTAGTATAATAGGTATATCTTCAGATTCAGCACTATTGACGAAGGCCATGTATTGAAAATTACTCTTTCTTAAAGGCTCGAGATATTGAAGTTCGACAGCTTGAAAGCAAATGCAAAGCAATTCATGCATCTCCATTTTTATGGGAAGCTCTGAGATGTTCTCTACGCTACCACCTAAGCGCTGGGCGTGAACTTTTAAAGACTTTTCAAGGTCTGGATTAGGTTTTTCTGGGCAAAATATTAAAAATTTCATTAAGCAAATATAACCTTAAATTCCTGTGAATAAATGATATTTACCTTAGACAAGAATAAATTTGCTAACTTCTGACTGCAGGCCAACAAATAGCTGTAGATAACGTTTTAATATCTTTTACTGTCGATAACTAATCGTAACTTTGCTAGTGGACGATTTTTTTAGTCGACATTTTTAAATATTTTACGAAGGGCCATTCTCCCGGGGCCCTTCCCTTTAGTTTAGTAACACAACGCCTGACATTTAGTATTTTGCCCAGAAGCCTGAAGCTGCCAATTATTTGTTAAGCCTTGGGACAAAGAGCATTGACCACTTGAAGCATCGGCTTTAATTAGGGTGCAATATCTTCTTGTTGAGATGTCTAGTTTGGTTTCTTGTTGGGAACTGGTGGAAAAAATCTTTGCCTGCAGTGGATCAAAGTTATAGGTTGGGATTTCGAGCCAGGTTTGATTGTTGGAACATAGCTGAATTTGTCGAGAACTTGCATTGTATCTCAGTGCCCCCTCAAGCGCTCTTGTACAGATTCTTTCTGCTCCCTCAGATAGCAGCATTAGGCCTGAAGACTGGTCAAGTCCTGTAGGCATAAAGTTAAAGTTGGGTGCTTGAAGTTTATTAAGACCTAGGACAAGCGGCACTCTCGAATAGTGGCCTCCTCTTGCGACAGAATTTGTCCAGAGGTCTTGCTTTTTATTATTAGTGGAGCTGGTTTGAGTTAGCCCTGGGGTTGTTTGGCAATTTGAAATGGAGCCATCTTGATCTAAGCTTATGTAAATGCGAAGGTGCCTTTTTTGCTTAATAGGTGTTTCATCTAGAGTAGCGTATGTAATGATAAATTCTGTTGTTCCTGCCTCAACATGGACTTCAGAATTCTTATCACTGAGTTCGTAGCTCATGATCTTAAGGTTTTTTTGGCCATAAGTGGCCTTCTTATCGTTTCTAATTGTTGGGAAAACTTCCAGATACTCACCTTTTCCAAGGGGTCTTTGTAATGAGTCTGTCTTACTAGAGAGAGGATTGAGACCTTTTAATGATGCCAGGCAAGTATTGGGGTTAGAAAGGAGGGATCTAATTTCGTCTGTGACATAAACCATCTCGAGTTCTCGTGATGAGGATTGAGATGTTAGCGCCTGTTCTTGCATGAGATTGATCATTCCAAGAAAGACAGCGGCAAAAAGACCAGAAGCAACTATAACTTGTACTATCGAGGCTCCTTGGACGTTGATAAGTTGTGGCTTTGATTTACTCATGGGGCCAGTAACCTCCATAGCCGTGAGTCACAATAAAAAATACGACGACGGTTTCCAAGCGAAATGATCTGGCCTTGTTGTTCAGGAGAGCAGTTTGTTAAACTCAATTGGGCCTGAACTGGCCGCAGTAAAAATGGACCTTGAATATCAAGATCCGCTTCTGGAGAATTTAGAGCGATTCCTAAAGCTTCCCCACTATAAATTAATTGCTTTTTTAGTGTATTGATTTTCCAATAAGGTGACTCTTTTTTCAGAGGAGTTAGTGAACAAGTTCGTATTTCACCTTGGGTGTTAAGCTCATAGAAGAGTTTAATCTTTTTTGTTGGATAGCGAATCTCGTTATCCAACAAGCTTCCTCTATTGAACTTTATGATCAACTCTGTAGTCTTGTCTTCTGGTCCCACTTCGATATCAGAGTCGTTAAGAGAATAGCTTTTTATTCCAAGCTGAGCGGCCCCTTGAGATATTTTTAAAATATCTTCATTCGAATAGGCATGTACCCAAGAATTTGTCGGACTAAATGCCCCTTGTTCTTTTTGATAGAAATGTTTAATTTTATCTGCGCTCGTATTGGGATTAAGTCCTTGTAGAGAACGCTGACATTGTTCTCTTCGTTTTAAAAGCTGGCGCAAGTCATGAGTTATGGCCGTCATCTGTATTTCTTGATTGGCCTGAATTATTTGCTTCTTTTGCTCTTCTAAAACAGAAATTCCACCATAGATTACTGCACCAAGAAAACCTAAGGTAATCAAAAGTTCAACAGTTGAGAATCCTTTTTGGTTTAAAAAAAGCATTTGTATACACACTTTGAATTATGTTTTGCCTGTCCGCTTAAACGCAAGCTCCATGTTCCGGGGTCAATATTTGGGCGATTGACCGGAAGGTCTTGAGGTGATTTGAGTTCGCATCTAGCACTTATAGGGATGTTCTCGGCGCTTTGGACTGAGCAGATCAGTGCTTGTGTGACTTGTGTTTCAATTTGTCGATGGCCTAGAACAAACTCTTTGGACTCTTGAAGATCTGGGGTCATATCATTTAAGGCCTGCCATCCTTTACTTGTAGTGCAGATAAATAGCTTTGCCCGCTCTCGTTCATAAATAATGGCCCCTTTATATTCTTTTTCACAACGAAGATCTTTTAGTTCTTGTGTCTGGGCCCGAATGGTTTTGGTAAGAGTCGATCTTTCAGCAAAATGAGGAGGTATTTGTTTTCCAGGTTGACCAATAAGCACAGAGTTACTAGTTCTTGGTGTTATCGCCACTGTTTGAGATGACTCAATAACTTTCCAGTAAGGGTCTTCTTGTGATCCTTTGATTCGTACACCACAGCTCTCTAGGTTTCCTTGCTCTGCCCATGTTAATGACAGCTGAATCTTTTCTTTATGAAGCCTGTTAGAGTGAAAAAGAGGACCTCGGTCAAAAGTGACTTCTAACTCGCCTATGTTTCCAGTTTTTATTCGTGGACCAACTGACAACTCTAGCGAGTCAATTCTTACATTTTCATTACCATATATTTTTTCTGCGCTCGGATATGTGTGAAACAAAAAAAGCCTGGCCTCTTGGGTTGAGTCCCTAGGCATAAAGGTTTGAACTAAATGGTCAATCTTTGATTTTGATTCTGTTGAGTCAAGAGTCGAAAAAGTTTCTTTGCAACTTTTTGGGTCATTGAGAATCTGTTTCATATCTGAAAGGACATACTCTTCTTCAAATTTTTGAGAAGTGAGTTTAGCAAGTTGTTGTTGATTTCGCATCATCTTGACGCCGGCAAGAGAGAGAGCACCGACGACGGATGAGGCGAAAATGACCTGCAAAAGAGAGAATCCTTTTGAGTTCATGTCTTAATCTATGTTTTTATATTTCTTCAAAATTAAAGCCTACTTCTCAAGTCTCGCTCTACTCTGGCAAAATTTGAGTTGATACAGCTAAGAAAAGAGTAGTCTACGCGATCTCGGCTATAGTTTGAGCATCGAGACAGAAATACGCCACGAAGTTCACGTTCTATGCTTGAAAAATTACGCTTAATACAAAACTCATAGCTTTGATCTACACCTCGATCGTTATTTGTACAACGAGAGATAGAAACTAGAGGGCCTAGCTCTCTAGCTACTCTTCTGAAATTCCTGTTAACGCAAGACGAGAAATTATAACTAAGATCATCTCCGTAATTAGAACAGTGGGGAAGAAAAAAATTATCGCTCTTGTTGGCAGCTTGAGATTGTGAGGTTGAAATAAGGCCAATCATAAAGACGAGCCCGATGAGAGCGAAAATGGTTTTGGACATAACTAAACCTCCTACTAGAGATAAGGATATCGATAAGATATTTTTAGTTTAGAGGCTTACTCAGGGTTTGGCAAATTTAGGGACTGGCCGTGATACCCAAGGCAAATGGCTCGTGGTCAGAGCTATCAATATCGTCGTAGACCATACTCCAGTGGATATTTAGACCTCTTACAAATGCTCTATCTAGAACACCAAAAAGGCTTTTTTCACTGGAGTCGTGAAAGTCACCCCAATCAAATTGAATTTCTTCAAGTCCGAACTCTCGAAAAAACTCGATTGTCATTCGATGTCGGGAGTTTGACCAAGTGTTGAAGTCCCCAGCGGCCAAAATTGGTCCTTTGTGGTTTTCAATCTTTTCCCGGTATTGCTCTAAGTTTTTTCTAAATCCCCAATTCGTCCTAAAGTTAATCATGTGAACATTGAGTACAAGTAGGTCCTTTATGGATCCTTCAGGAGTTTTAATTTTGTAGGTTGTAAAGAGGCTGGCCTTGCGTGTAAAAACCCCAAACTCTCTAACTGTCGTTCGAATAGGATGAGTCGCAATTGATTGGGCCTCAGATGATGTCGCAACGCCATTTTTGCCCCAACTCCTAGATTCTTTAATGATGAGGCGCTCTTGATCTGACATGAGCTGTCGAAAAAAGTTATTAAAGACAACTTCTTGAAATAGCACAAGATCATGGTGATGAATAAGATCACGCGCATCGTGCTCGAATTTATCTTCCTTGGCCTTATAGGTATTCCAAACGAGAACTGATGTGACTTCTGCACCTAGACTTTTGTTAGGATTAACAGAGGAGCTTGGCGCTCTTTGTAGGGCAGATGATGAGCGGCCAGTAAGCCCTATGATTGAAATCAAGGCCAGGTATAAGAAATATGAGTTGTATCCTGCTATAGTCATCTCCAAAATCTATCAGGTTTTAGATAATATTTTCAGTTCGTGACACTCTTGTCGAGTTGTTGGAGTTTGTTTACATAGATATGCTAATATTAAGTTTTTAAACTGTCTAAAGTGTTGGTGGCCATGGATTTAAAAAAACTTATTAGAACAGTGCCGGATTTTCCCAAAAAAGGCATTATGTTCAGAGATATCACATGTCTTCTCAAGGACCCTCAAGGGTTCAAGTATACCGTGGATCTCTTTGCGCAGAGGTATAAAGACAGCGATATTGATATAATTGCAGGTATTGAGTCTAGAGGGTTTATACTTGGCTCTGCGCTGGCGTATCGTTTAGAGAAGGGCTTTGTCCCGGTCAGAAAACAAGGCAAACTCCCCGCGAAGAGCATTTCACAGGAGTATGATCTGGAGTACGGCAAAGATGTTCTAGAAATCCACGTCGATGCGTTAGAAGAAGGCCAAAAAGTCCTACTCATTGATGATCTGATGGCAACCGGTGGAACCGCCATAGGAGCTGCCCAGTTGATTGAGAAACTTGGAGCGGTTGTGACAGAGTTTGCCGTTGTCATTGATTTACCAGAGCTCGGAGGGACCAAGAAGCTTCAAGATAAGGGAATCTCTTTTTTCAGACTTTTAGAGTTTGAGGGAGAATAAGTGAGTAAGAAACCAAAACCGCAAGTGATTGGGGAAAAAGAGCTCGAGAGGCTCAGGACTCTTGTTTCTGATGAACCTGGTCAGCTGAGTTATGCTCATAGTCGTTCTGGAGCACTCGTTACTCCCATAGACCGAGGAAAAATTAAGGGACAAGCAGTCGAGGCCATGTATCAGCAGACTGATCAGCAGCTAGATCAGATCGCTCAGCAGATCCAAACTCTTGCTCAGCAATACGACAAGATCAAAACTCGTATTGAATTAAGCGAAAGAGTTTACTTGGCCGACATATCTTTCACTCCCAAAATAGGTCAGATTTACTATTTATATGAGAAAAAAAGTGGGGGAGATGTGCTATCGATGATCTCACCAGAAGAATGGGGAAGCTCTGAGCATCCTTACCGCGCCTATTTGGGGGCAATGCGCCTTTTGGCCGACCATACATGGGAAGTCCGTTCCTAGTTTCAATTTTTTGTTCGATCTCTGAGCATTTTCGGGCATAATAAGCTTATGGATAGGCGAAGATTTGTAAAATGGCTAAGTTTAGGAGGATTGGGAAGCCTGATGGGTTGCTCTCATCTCTCTCAAATATGCCCTGATTGCTTGCCCGAAAGTTGGAAAAATTCGCCTGACTCCGTTCCTGAAGTAAGTGATCGGGCCGAAATATTCAGTGATCAATGGCTACGAAGAAAGCATCAACACGGTAATTTAGACGAAGGTTCCAATTCTCTTGAACTCAAGCGTGACTATTTTGAGCGCGATTTTCTTGATGATATCAAGGCCGATCCTCAGCAATGGAAAATGGTACAAAGCATGGCCAAGCGCCTGCGTGCTATCGAAGCCTATGTTGGTCATGGGAACTTTAATATCCTCAGTTGGGATGAGATGATTCGGTTTGGTCATTATGCCCCGGGGATCGCTCCTTTTGAAAAAGCCGAGTTGCTTTTTCTAGAGACGCTCTTTTTCTTTGAGGCCGCGCGCTATGGTTTTATGGGAGAAAAAGTTTTTACTGAACTCAATCAAACTCCTGCTAAAAAAGAGTTTGAAAAAGTTCCATACTCGGGTCATTTTTTGAGAAAGGGTGGCCCACTTCAGACTTATAGTAAATTAAAGTCTGATGTTGGAACGACCTTGATTCTCACTTCAGGTTTTCGAGGGTTGGTTAAACAATTTCACCTTTTTCTTGAAAAATGCGTTGAGACAAAAGGGAACTTTTCACGAGCCTCGCGATCTTTGGCCCCTCCAGGTTACTCATTCCATGGGCGTGGGGATTTTGATGTCGGCAAGGTTGGTCACGGGCTTCGAAACTTTACAAACGAATTTGCCCAAACCGAAGAGTATAAAAGGCTTCTAGACCTGGGTTATGTTGGTATTCGCTACAGTGAACAAAACTTGTTGGGCGTTCGTTTCGAACCTTGGCATATACGCGTTTAAGCTCAATTTTTTTTCTTAAAATCCGATAAGTCTTTGTGATTAAACGGATATTCTTTTCTTTTTTATGGCCCTATCTCTTGTTTGCTCTTCTTTGTGTTAAGGCAACGGAAACTTTTGAGCTTCATGGGAATAAGAATATTGAAATAAAGTTAGAGAGTGGTGGCTCAATTCAGCTTGAGCCTGGAGCATTAATATCAATTTCTCAATCAGAAGATGCTGGCTGGGCACGCTCTATACAAGTCATTCGCCGCTCTGGTGATGACTCTGTTCAAACTGAGCCGATTTGGGGAAAAATTGGTAAGCAGAGCTTAGATGATTATTTTAAGCAAGGTTTAATCAAAGAGTTCAGTAGCAAAAATAAGCAATCAAATGTTTTTAAAGTTGAAAAAGTAGGCAAGATTGAAGTCTTGAGCGGAAGCGAACGGCTTTTTCTAGAAGTGGGCGATAAGTTTGAGCTAATTGAATCGTCATCTCAAAGCTGGAAGGCTCCCTTGATCATACTTTCTTCTGGTGACTCTAGACTGATTGGAAAAAATGTTTTTATCGGCAGTAATTATTTAAATCAGTTAATCGATTCGGGGCATATAGAAGTGCAAGACTCAAATGCTAGTGTTGCGTTCGCAAAAGTATCCTTTTCGGAAGAGCGTTCTCCTGCTGGAACGGAAGAGTTTGAGTTAAGTACTCAGCTAGATTGTCCAAAGTTTGGGGAATATCGTGTAGAGCAAAGTTTTTTCTTTGATGCTTTAGATGACCGACTTTGGAGTGATGCACTTTCTATCCCTACAGGCTCTATAATAAAAGTGATCGAAGGTGAGGACTCCAGGCGATGTCATTTCGTTCTTGTTGAAGCTTCAAGTCCCGAACATTCTGATCATCTTGGTCAAGAACTTCTCACTTATCCGAGAAATTTAACTGATCAGAGTTTGTCAGTCTACCTCTCTAAAAAAGCGCAAATAAAGGCCGAGTCAAATCAACTCGACTTTCACCCAGGGACGCGTTTTGTTTTAAATTCTCCTGGTCGTTTGAGTGCCTATAACGTCGAGACTGGTCGCTCACAAACTGTGCCTGCTGGATCTGTTTTAAATGTTAAGCAAGCTAGGCCTCATTTTATTCAGCTTCACGGTAAAAATGGAGAGCATTTTGTCGTTGAGCGCTCAGAGCTTGAGAGTCTCAGGACTCAAGGGCAGGTTAGCTTCGATAGTACACGCAGCCTGGACCAGACTCTGAATGAGATTGAGAAACTCAAGATTAACCAATCTTGGGAGAAGTGTCCTCCAGGTACGACAGAGCATGTTGACTGGGAGAGTGAAGACCCGATTGTATGGGAGAGTTGTCAGGAAAAAGATTTAGTAGGAAGTAATGGAAGAACATTGCCTGCAAATAATTACTATGATGATTTAATTTCAAAGCTTTCTGATTTTGGTCAGCAAAAAAATGAACTTTGGCTGCAAAAATCTGATCAAAGGGAACTTACAAAATGTGTTAAGCAATCTCTTAGGGGTGGTCTTAGACGAAATGTGCTTCCTGTTTGCGATACGGACTCTCAGGGAGATCTTATTAAGCGACCTATCAGGAAAACAGTTATTAAAACTAATAGCAAAGGTAAGAGGTATCCAGCACAAGAGATTTTAACGCCCGCACCTAGGGCCTGTGCCTCAGAAGCAACCAGTAGTTTCTTGGCCAAAAGCTTTGATAAAGCAAGTCGTTGTCTAGGTCTTGATCCTCGAGAGTTATTTGATTTGATAAACCATGAATCAAACTTTCAACCCGGAGCGATTAGTCGTACGGGTGCCTTATCTGTTGGTCAAACAGTGATAAGCAACTACCTTCAAATTCATAAAAGTTTAGAGAGGGCAGAGCTGCTGATTTCGGAAGGAGGTGAGCGGCTTGAGGCATTAAAGAAGTTCTCTAAGCCTGAAACTTACCGCCAGGGATATGAAAATTCTAATAAAAGAGCTGAAACACGTTACACTGTTTTTCTAGTCAGCGAATTAGAAGACAAAATTAAAAACCCGAAGGCCCATGGATGCGAAGACTTGTCACATCTCTTGGACAATCCTATTAATACACCTTCAGGTGTGGACCCTGCTCAACATGTTCTTAATACAGAAAACAAAAGACTTTGTTTGCCTCATCAACCTGGTCAATCTTTTCTGATGGCAGGACTCGACTATTTGGCCAATAAAAAATATGCACAGGCCTTGATTGGCAATTGGGTATCTGACCCAGAAGCTTCAACTGAACATTTACAGGACATCACGAAAATACTTGGCAAATGGATGTATAATGGAGGTCAGGAAGGAATAACCCGTAGTTTTGAATATTTTATGAATGAACTCAAATCAGGGCGAGTGACAATGAGAGATGATGAACTCAAGCCGGTTTTGAAAAACGGAGAAACACAAATAATCAGAGCACGAAGTCTAAATGACTTGGGTCTTGAAGATTTTAAAAAGTATATGAGTGTTCATATAAAGCAGGAATACCCTGGCAGTCGTTCTCGAAAAACAGAAGTGGCCGGCTATATACAAAAAATGGAAAGAGATATCCAACGGCTTAAAGATAGAGGGTTAAAATGTACATTGTGAAATTGATTTCAATTTTATTTTTTTCACTGAGTTTTACTGTCAATGCACAGGAGTGTTCTAAAATTTTAGATGCTCAACAGGTGCCAGAACTTGCCACCCTTGAACGATGCCGAGACTTTACTCAACGACAAGCGCGGCGTTTTGAAAGACCTGTTTTTAAGATAGAGCTTGAGCAAGATTTGCTCGAGCGGCTCATCTATGTCATTTCTGAAAAAGAGACTTGTTTTTCCGCACGCGAATCGTTTTTTAGTTCTTACGGTATTAGAAATCGAGAAATCCCCAAGAAAGATATGGGTGATGAGCTTAAAAGGTTTTGGGACATGCTCAAAAAGGCCTGCCCCAATATTTGATCTAGGGAAAGATCTCTATGGGAGTTGGAATTTTAATTGCTTTATAGATCTCTTCGATATCTTTATTTCGAAAAGCAACACAGCCAAGCGTCCAGTCAAAATCTTGCAAGATAGAGTGAATCATCTCATTCACACTGCCATTAAAGGCCGGTGAAATCAGCCAGGCCCAGGGTTTTGTATTGTTGGGCATGCCGTGAATAAAGATCTCACCGCCAGGGGAAACGCCTCTATCTCTTGCTTGGTCACGATCTGCTTGGTTGGGGTAAGAGACGCGGATGGATAGGTGGTACTTGCTGTTAGCATTTTTCCAATCAAGCGTATAAAGGCCTTCAGGAGTTTTTCCATCACCCTCTTGAGTTTTGTGCCCAAGAGGCTCAAAACCTAAGCTCATATCGTAGGATTTGACGGTCTGTGGACCATTTTTAGTCATCGTGATGAGCTCAACTCTTCTTTCTGCTTTAAAGACCTCAACTTTGTCTATTTTTGCATCAAGAGCGAGAACCTGCGCTGACCAAGCTAATATGAGCGTTACTGTGCAAAGAATGCCCCATCTATAAATCATAATATCCTCTCGTAGATTGCTTACTGTAAATACTTCGAGACGTTAACATAGAGCGGCTTAGATCACGAGAGGTGTGTAAATTTTAGAAGTACTGCTCATCGAGCATTTTGCCTAAGGTATTCCCTTGGACGAGGTGATGAGCATAGTGCATGTGAAGACATCTAATTTGCGTCCATTTTTGGACTCCGCCGATACCTTTTTCTTTCAAGTCTTTGATTTTATTTGGGTTGTCACAGTTTTCGATGTCCTCTTGGCTTAAGAGCTGCCAGCGGTAGTCCCTGTAGCGTTCGTGGTCGAGCTGAACTTTTTTGAACAACTCAGGAACTTTTTGAATGAGTTTTTCCCAGTCTTTAACTAATCCGGCAGCTTCAAGGTGGTCAATTTTCTTTTTGATTTTAGGACAGCACAGCCAAAAAACAGTAGGGAACGGGACTCCATCGATCAGAGGAGGAACTTGTAAGACGACTGGGGAATTTTGAGTGTCTGCTTTGGCAATTCGGTATTGGCCTTTAGGTCTTCTACCAAGAAACTTCTCTACAAGATTGTGTTGTTCTTGTGTAGGTAAAGGATATTGGTTTATTGGGTCTTCATGCATCTCAGGAATATAGATTCAAAGAATAGCTTTGTCACGCGGCCGCTAGGACGCTCAAACTTATTTCTCTCTCTGAGCGAAGAGGCACTCTTCGGTTTCTTAATTTACTTAAGTAAAATCTTGAAACTTTTTCTTGCCCAAGTGAAGCATATATTTTTGCCAGTATCTCATATAGTGGAAGGCTGACTTCAGGTCGTTTTTGAAGCCATGTTAAGTGTTGGATTTGGTAGAGCTTTTTTAAGGCCTGTTCGAATTTGTCTTGGGCGACTAGTACGAGAACTTGATATAAGCGAGGGTTTAATGAAGTGAGTTCAAGCTCCTGTGCTTCCTGAAAACTTGCTAAGGAAAGCCTTAAAAAAGTGTATTGCTCATCGAGTGGACCCTTTAAGGCCTGTTCAAAGTACGCAATGCCTATGGCCTGAATGGCCCAGGGCTTAAGTTGATCGTTGGCCAATTCATTGGCCTGTTGTAAATATTGAATTTTAAAACCAAACTCATCGCGAGGACGTTCTTTTTCAAAGAGTGTTATGCCTAAGGCCATTGATTCGTATGCACTTAAATAGCTTGGGTGAATTTTAAGCCAGCGCATAAGGTCTTCTTCATTCATTTCAAGAGTGCTCTGTGCTTCTGGTAGCTCCAAAGGAATTTGCCAAAAGTAAGGTCTCAGATTTCTAAGTAAGAAATCTTTTTGAGTACTTGGTAGCCCCGTCTGCGTGAGGTGGTGGATCATGAGCGTCCTCCCTAATTTTATAGGCAAATGATCAGTTTTATATCAGTAGCATGTCCATCATTTTGTTCCTAATCACTGAAATTCACTTATGAGCTTGGCCTGTAAGCATTTGAAAATCTGTTTGTGTGCCACTTAATTTGGGCAGTTTTATCGAGTAATTTTCTGAAAAAAAATAGCCAAATGGATTATCAGAGGGCCCTTTTCGAATGCTTAGTTGATTTGTTCAAATATTTTTAAGTTATAAAGATGGATTGTAATAAGATGACTCTCTAAAGAGCTACTTAAGCAAAAGGTATTGTATTGGATGAGGATCAGAAGAGGAGTTTTTTTACTTATTGGATCCCACAACGGCTTTGGGTTAACCGCGAGATAGATTACCGACACTATAAAAATGCAAAAGTTTTAGTCTCCTCATTACTTATAGGGATTTTTACTTTTGGTACCTATGCTATTTTAAATTTTCGTCTCGAGCTTTCTCATTCTTTTATTCTTAGTCTCGTCGCATTGCTAGTGCAGTCGAGCTTGCTTTTATTTTATAAATATTTCGCAGGTTACCGAGTGGCCGCTTTTGGTTTGGTACTCTCGCTCTTAGGGATTACCTTTTATCATCAGCTTTTCAGTGCACCTTTTCTCGTAAGTCATCTTATTTGGGCGCCTGTATTTCCTATGCTTGCGGCCATGTTATTAGGTATGCGCTCTGCACTTCTTACTGGCCTGCTTACACTTATTACTTTTTTAGGGACTTCACTTTACGTCGAGACGTTTGGTGCTTTGGAGCTTATACGAACCAATAATCAGATTCTAAACGTCACTTCAGTTGTTTTAAGTACAGCAGTTATATTATGTTTGATTTATTTATATGATCGTTCAAAATATGAAGTTTTTTCATTATTAGAAAGAAAAAATCAAGAGCTTGAGCGTATCTCCGAAGACAACAGACTACTTACGGCTATTGTTACACATGACCTTTCTGGTCCGATAACCAATATGGGAATTTATGCTGATAAAGTTAGGTCACTCCTAAAGAATGACCTTGGTAAAGATAATGAGATCTATAAAAACTGTGCTAGTCGTTTAGACTTATTTTCAAAGTCACATCAAGATTCATTAGATATTGTGCATAATGTGAAAAATACTTTGGCCTTTCAGATGAAAAAGATTGAAGTCTCTCTTCAAGAAACTGATCTTTATCAAGCGTTGAAGAAAGTGGTTAATGATTACAAAAACTTTGCAGAGGCCAAGGGGATTCACATTAAGATTAACCGTCTTTGTGAAGAAAGCCTTACATGTTTAGCTGAGCCTGTCTCGCTCAGAAGTTCCGTATTAAGTAACTTATTGTCGAACGCCATTAAATTTTCTGATGAAGGAGCTGTGATTGAGTTAAATTTAAGTAAGGCAGGAGATAAGATCGTGTTTGAGATTCGAGATTACGGTATAGGGATTCCCGCGGAAAAGCTCCATACGTTATTTCAAGTAAAGCATGGGCATTCAGGTGAGGGGACTTATGGAGAGTCAGGAACAGGTTATGGTTTGCCTATTGTTAAATTGTTTGTTGAAAAATTTAACGGAGAGATAAAGGTTGACTCCAGGACTCGGGAAATGGCCAGTCCAAATTCTCAGCAGTACGGTACATCTGTTGTAGTTTCTTTATTAAGCGCTTGAGTGCTCTATAAAACTATGTGACGTATCAATCGAAAACAAGCATAATAGTTGTCTATGAACTTTATTTTTGTGATGATTCTTTTTTTTATTGCGGGTTTTTGTTTAGGTAAGTTGACTCGATTTTTTGATCCCAAGCAGTCTGGTCTTTCTGATAGTTTACCTTATGGCGATGAACACGAGAGGCCAAGGCTTGAGCTCAGGGCCTTTATTTCTGAAATTTATGACCAATATAGCCGGGTAACGACTCCTTCTCGCTTTTCTGTTTCTGTCACAAATCTTTCACAAAAACCTGTGGAACTTTTGAGCTGGTTTATGCGTTTCAAAAGTATAGAGACTAACATCTCGAGAAAAATTGAGTTCCGTCCCCAAAACCTAACTTCGACATTACCGGCCGGCGAGAGGTTTACTATAGAGTTAAGTGATCTCAAAGTTTTCGAGGATAGAGAACTTGAAGATATTGTGGTAAGGGCGCTCCCTGGCGGAGAAGTTCAGCTTCCTGAAGGGGAACTTGAAAGTATAAAAAAAGAATTGGCCCTCGTTCTAGAAGAAAAGGACTAACCTGAATATGATAAGAACTTGCTTTATTCTCTTACTCTCTTTGCCTCTTTTTATAGGGTGCGCACAATCTACTCAAAGCATGGGGGATTTGAACGTTCAAATTAATCAACATGAGTCGGAAGATTTTTATTACGAACTTAGGCTTGAATTTCCTGAATTTTCTTGTGCAGATGATGTAAAGAATTGTGGTGCTTCTCAACTTAATGAAGCTGTACTTGAGGTCATTAATATTCACTGGAGTGACTTTAAAGATGAGGAGCTACAATCTAAAAAGCTTTTCATGGAAGAAAATACTCCTGAACTTGTGCATGGTGATGATGAAGGTGCTCGCAAGTTCAGCCTCGAGGTCAATTACGAGCTTTTTGAAAGTGGCCCTTATGTTTCTCTTTTGTTTCAAATTAACCGCTATGATTTGGGTGCTCACGCCAATTTGATGTATGAAAGTTTAGTTTTTGACCGCTTTGACAGACATTTTTTGACAATCACTGATGTGATCCATGATTTTAAGGCCAATCGCGCCACAGTGAATGCCGTCCTCACAGATAAATTGGCCCAGCAAGATCCATGTTTTGATCGTAACGTTTCTTTAACTTCACGGTTTGAAAATTTTAGCCTTGGACCAGATGCGGTTATGTTTCATTTTGCACCCTACGAATTAGGGGCCTATGTTTGCGGCCCTGTGACACTTGAGGCAGGGAAGGCCGAGCTCGAGATGCTCGGCCTTTGGGGATTGCATTAATTATTAGCGCTCAAGTATGGCCGTAACTCCCATACCGCCTGCGGTACAGATTGAGATGAGTCCTTTTCCACTTCCTTTTTTGTGTAGCATTTTGGCCAAAGAGCCAACGATTCTTGCGCCGGTAGCGCCAAATGGGTGACCAACTGCTAGAGAGCCTCCATTCACATTCAGTTTAGACCTATCTATTGATCCCAGTGCTTTTTCTAGTCCCAGTTTCTCTTGGCAAAACTTATCATCTTCAAGTGCTTTAAGCGTACATAGAACCTGAGCTGCAAAGGCCTCATGAATTTCGTAAAAATCAAATTCCTGAAGTTTCATTCCCGCTTGTCCAATAAGCTTTGGGATTGCATAGGCCGGTGCCATGAGAAGTCCCTCATCACTTAAGTAGTTTACGGCCGCAGACTGAACAAAGGTAATGCGGGCCAGAGGCTCAAGGTTATGGGCCTTGGCGTAGGCTTCATTACATAAAAAGACTGCAGCGGCACCATCTGTCAGAGGCGTCGAGTTTCCGGCAGTAAGAGTTCCATCTTTTCTGTCAAAGACTGGTTTAAGCTTTGCTAGTTTTTCGAGATTGGGCTCTCTTGTATTTTCATCTCTTTTTACACCTTTAAATTGAATGACGAGGTCATCGAAAAAGCCTTCTTGATGTGCTTTTATGGCGTTGGAGTGTGAGTCAAAGGCAAGTTGGTCTTGAGCTGAGCGCTCAATATTCCAGTCTTTGGCCATAATCTCACAACTCTCGCCCATACTTAAGCCGGTTCGCTTTTCTTTAATCTCTGGAAATTTTGGCATGAATTCTTTGGGTGAGAGACCTTTAAGTGCCTTAAGTTTTTGGCCGAGAGTTTTCGCCTGGTTGAGACGGATAAGTCTATCAGAAAATTTTTTGGGAAATTCCATAGGGACATCACTGTTTGTATCGGCTCCGCCGGCGAAAGCTGAATCGATTTGACCTAGAGCAATTTTATTGGCCATAGCGATAATTGTTTCAAGCGAAGTGCCGCAAGCTTTTTGAATATCAAAAGCGGGAGTGCTGGGATCTAGGCCAGATTCAATAACACACTCTCTTGCAAAGCCCCAGTCGGACCAGTGTTTTGAAACTGCCCCAAAGCTCGCTTCTCCCAAAGCTTGTCCTTGTAAAGAATGTCTGGCCACAAGCGTTTTAAGTGCCGGAGTGATGAGTTGGAGATTTGAGAGGCCCATGTAAGACCCACCTGAGCGGGCAAAGGGGATGCGTGCGCTATCAACGATCCAAACGTCATTTAATTTACTCATATTATTTTCTCCTTTTAAAATTCTTCTATATCTTTAGCGTCTTAGCATGTGGTCTAAACTGAATCGCCCAGGTCCGGTACAGGCCAACCCTAAGTAATAAAGTGCATAAACGAGGGCAAATTCTTTTTTACTAAAAAATGGGTCAGTGGCATGAACAATAAATGCTGCAACTAGCATCGTGAAGGCCAAGACAATTGCTGCCGCTCTCGTTTTAAAACCAATTATGATGAATATTGAGCATAGAAACTCTGCAAAAATAGCAGCATAAAGGCTGGATGTGACACCTAGACCAATAGGGTCAGCAAATTGGATTGGGGCATCGCCTAGCGCCATCATGAGTTTTGGCCAGCCATGACCAAAGAGCATTAAGAGGCCAAAGCCCAGACGCATAACTAATAAACCGATATCTCGAGAGATTTCTCGCATAATTCCTCCTAATAATAGATTAATTGTAGATACACATTATTGTAGGGGTAGCTTGTATATTCGTCACCCCTTTAATATTGCCGCCAAGCTTATGGCCTTGTAGTATGGGGAAAACTTTTAAAAAGGATAGTGTCTATGTTGCCGCGTCTGGCCACAAAATTTCTAGGACTTTTATTGATAATGTCTCTTTCGAGCTGTTCTTTTTTTACGCCTCAACAATTAGAAGATGTTCGCTTTATGCGAAGCGATGTCAAATTAGAGGCCAGCGTCCAAGAAATTAAAGAAAATTTAGCAAAAATCCAAAGCAATGCCGGTGGTTTCTACGAAGTCGAAGTGATGCCTTTGACGCCCCCCTATCTTGAGGCCAGGCGTGAAGAGATCGCTCAGCTCAGAGGGCTGGATAATCAGGAACAACAAAAGCTAAAAATTAAAGAGGAAAAGCTTTATTTAGAAGGAAAGAATTGTTTTAAAATATCTATTCAAATTGTCCGCCATCGCGATGCGACTTCCCTTCAGGAATGGGAGGCCAGCGTTATTGATTATGAAGGTCGTTTCTATAAGCTTGATTGGGTTCGTATTGAACCTATGATTGAAGGCCGTTATCAAACCGCTCATGGAAAAGTCGCTCAGTGGAGCATGAGCTCAGAACTTTGCTCTAGAGACCCTTTCGCTTGGGATCAAACTTTTAATCTCGCTTTGAGTCCTAATTTTGTTCCTTGGCCTTTTCCTAAGACCATGAACTTTCAGTGGGTGTTTGAAGGCCCGCTCGAAGAGCGTAAAAAGAAGCGTAAAAGCTACAAACGATATAGGGGTTATTAATGAGTATTCGAGATCGTATAAACCATTTACTAAAAGAATTTGAAGAGATTAAAGATTGGGAAGAGCGCTATAAGAAAATTATTCTAAAAGGTAAAAACCTTGAGCCACTCCCTGAAGAAAACAGGGTTGAATCTAATAAAGTAAAGGGCTGTCAGAGTCAAGTTTGGCTGCACGCAGAAACGGAAGATGGAAAAATCCATTTCTGCGCCGATAGTGATGCGGCCATAGTTAAAGGAATTATTTCTTTACTCTTAGAGGTTTACTCTCAAGCAACTCCAGATGAAATCTTGGCCACGCGTCCCGACTTCGTGGATGATTTAGGTTTGCGCCAGCACCTCTCAATGAATCGATCCAACGGTCTCTCTGCCATGTTAAAACAGATTTCAATGTATGCTTTGGCCTTTAAGGCCAAGGCCGGAGGGATTTAATTATGATGACACATAGACCACGGCGTTTGCGCCAATCATCTTCACTTCGAAGCCTCGTTCAAGAGAATCATGTCCGCGTTGAAGATCTCATTGCACCTCTTTTTGTTCAAGAAGGACAGGGGATACAGACGGCCATTAGCTCTATGCCAGGTCATTACAGATGGAGCCTCGATTTTTTACTCAAAGAAATAGACGATCTTGTAAAACTAGGCATCCGAGCGATTGCTTTATTTCCCGCGTTACCGGAGTCTAGAAAAGATGCTAGGGCCACACATTCTAGAGAGCCTGATGGATTGTATCCTAAAAGTATCGAGGCGATTAAAAATGCATATCCAGACCTCGTGGTGATGAGTGATGTTGCGATGGACCCTTATTCAGACCAGGGCCATGATGGTCTATTTGACACTAAAACAGGAAAGATTTTAAATGATGAGTCACTTCCCATCTTAGCGGAAATGGCGATTTGTCAGGCCCAAGCAGGCGTCGATATTATCGGCCCTTCAGACATGATGGATGGTCGAGTTGGCTTTTTACGTCAAAGTCTTGATCAAAATGGCTTCAGTGATACTGCCATTATGAGTTATACGGCCAAATATGCTTCTAGTTTTTATGGCCCTTTTAGAGAAGCTCTGGATTCTGCACCCAAAGGTGGAGATAAAAAAACTTATCAAATGGACCCTGGGAACATCCGCGAGGCCATGAAAGAGACTTTTTTAGATATTGAAGAAGGTGCCGATATTTTAATGGTTAAACCAGGCTTAAGTTACCTTGATGTCATCCAAAAAATGAAAGAAAGCTGTGAAACTCCCGTGGCCGCTTACAATGTGAGTGGAGAGTACGCGATGGTTAAGGCCGCTAACGAGAAAGGTTGGCTAGATGGTCAGGCCGTGATGGAAGAGATGCTTGTAAGTTTTAAGCGCGCCGGGGCCGACCTCATTTTGACTTATTTTGCCAGAGAGATGGCCGAGGTCTTGAAAGGGCGTTCTTAATTATCTTCCTGCAGTTCGGGGATTTTTGTGATTCTGTAAACCATTTCTTCAGTCGTCCAGCGTGAGTTTGACTTGCGGTTACTGACGCTACACCCACGCTCTTCGTCCATAATGAAGTCGTCACCGCCTTCAATCAGGAGTCCTTCAACCAATCCTGTCTCTCGGTTAAAAACGGGAGAGCCCGAATTTCCAGCATATGTGTCAAGGTTCGCGAGGAAGTAGTAGCGCTTTCGAAAGAGCGTACTAAAAAAAATTGATAACTCTCTCCAATTCATTCTCGACACCTTGGCACCATTGCTGATTTTGAGAGGAAGACCAGAGGGGTGACCGATAACAATAAGAGGATCACCAATCCTTGCCTTACCTTTAGTTCGGTACTCAAGAGGGGTTCTATCTAATACTTTTCTATCTAGTCGAATGAGTGTGTAATCCTTAATTTTTGCAAAGGTGCTTTCAAGTTCTTGCCCAACTATTTCTTTACAACCATAAACATCTTTTTTTGCAAGTGATTGCACACCTTTTTTAAAGCCAAAGGCCCACTTAAAACTAGCACAGCGTCTTTCTGTCTCCACGCAATGCCCTGCCGTAAGGAGTAGGTCGTCTGCGACAAGAAATCCTGTACAATAAGGGAGAGTGTATTGCTCTGAAAAGCGCTCTTCTGGACATAATCTCAAAGCGTATCTGGCGGGGAGAAGGGGAAATCTTATGCGATCAGGGTTTTGAGGGTCTGGCCCTAGACTCGAGGCCCTAACCATTCCGGCCACAGATTGAGCATGGTCTCTAAATAAGGCGTCATGATAATCCACAACATCGTGCCGGTCGTCTTCACCATAGATGAGTTTTATTTGATCTGCTGGGCGCTCGAAAGAATGAAGGGGCGCGCTCATAATGAGAGCGAGCAGAAAAGATACAAAGTAAGATTTTGGCATGTAAAAACCCCCTGATTATCACCTTTTGAAGGTGTTAAAAGGGTTTTAGTTTAAATGTTGCGCAAAGTCAATAAAGATGTAAGAAACACCTTTTCGCTCTTATTGGCGCTTTTTATCTGTAGGAACGGGAATTCTTACAAGTCTTTTGTTTTCTTGATCTTGAACGATTTTCTTGATTTTAAGGCCTATGTGTACGCCAATACCAAGAACTAAAGCCTGACCGATGATGATTGCAATGGGTGTCATACTTCCCCTCCTTATGGGGTTCTATAAAACTATTATACCCCAAGATGGTAGCTATTCGGCATTTCATAAGGCTAAATCAATATAATATTAGCTTTTGTCCAGATTTTGAGAGGTTACTTATCTTTAAAGGCCGCTAGAGCGGCTTTGAAAAGCTTGGCCTCGTCTCCTGCACGCAGGTTCAGCATCCATCTCCCTTGAGGGTAGATGATGGCATTGATCCCTGTTTCACATTGCCCTAAACAACCAGAAGAGTTGACCCTAAGGTGTGACTTGCTCACTTCTTTTTTGCATAAGGACTTTGTTCTTTTTTTGAGCTCAGCGGCCGTATCCGGGTGACAGAGCTCTGAGCTTTCGTCACGATAGCGGCAGCTCTGACAAATAAAAACGTGAACATCATAATCAGGGGAATGGTCCATATTTTTCCTTTTAAGTTCTCGATTTCAAAAGAAGGAGCTTTTCTAGTAACATAATTACTTACGATCATACAAAAGGAATTGAAATGAGTTTTTGCCAGATCCTCACTGCTGATCAAAAAGCTTTAGACATTAACCTCGATCAAAAAATTTATGGCACCTTCGCTGAGATTGGTGCCGGTCAAGAGGTGGCCAGACATTTCTTTAGAGCTGGGGCCGCAGCTGGTACTGTCGCTAAGACTATAAGTGCTTACGACATGATTATGAGCGATACTATCTACGGTAAAACTCAGCGTTATGTTTCTCTTGAGCGCCTTGAGCAGATGCTAGAGTATGAATATCAGCTTCTAAGTCAAAGACTTAAGAAGCGAGAAGATTCGACACAGTTTTTTAGTTTTTCAAATACAGTTCAGGCCAAGAGCTTTATGGGAACAATTGAGTGCCACGGTTGGCTTGGCGTGCAGTTTCAGCACACACCAAAAGCGGCTCCTTCACTTGCTATTATTCATATCCAAATGTTAGATAATGAAAACCTTCAACAGCAGGAGGCCCTTGGGATTATAGGCGCGAACTTAATCTATGCTTGCTTTAGGCAAATGGGAAAACGTGAGGCATTCATTAGCGGGCTTATGGATGGCCTTACGACAGACAGGATTCAAATTGACATGATCGATGTCAGGGGACCTGCTTTTGAAAATCAGGACGGAAGACTTTACAGTCTGGAGTTGGTGAAAAAACGTTTCTGTCAGGCCATCATGTTTAATTCTAAAGGTAAGCCTCTCAGGGCCGCTGATGCGCTATACAAAAAACACCTCGCAGTCCTAAGGGGAAGTTTTCGGCCACCTACACTCGTCAATCTCGACATGTTAAATACAGGTCTGAAAAAATTTAAGGCCAGTCTTCCAGAGTCTGAACATGACGATGTGAAAGTTATTCCCGAAATCTCTATGAGCAAGCTTATTGAAAGAGGGGCCGTTGATAATGAAGACTTTTTGGCCAGAGTGGATCTTTTAGCGGCGCTTGGGCAAGGGGTTTTGATTTCTGGCTGTGACGACTTTCACGAACTTAACCTTTATCTATCCAGCTACTCTAAGAAAAAATTGGCCTTTATTGTCGGTGTTTATAACCTCGAGGAAATCCTCTCTCCCGATAATTATAAAGACTTTCAGGCCGGCATTCTGGGGGGGCTTGGAGAGCTCCTGGGTCATCAAACGAAGCTTTATGTCTATCCTGCCACTGATGATGATGATGAAGGCCAGCTGCGAACACTTTATACGATGAGGCTAGATCATAGTGTTGAGCACCTTTATAATTATCTCTGTGCGAACCAGCTGGTTGAAGAGATTACGGACTTTGATCACAATGTGTCTGGCATTTGGTCTCGAGTGGTTTTAGAGATGATTCAAAAAGGAGAGCCGGGTTGGGAGGAGATGGTGCCAGAGATTGTGGCCAAAGCCGTGAAGAAAAAAAGTTTATTTGGAAGTCAGAAATCTTAAGACCTTGTTTTTAGGCAGGAGTTAAACTTAATATTTAGATGCTCAAAACTTAAGACTTAAGAATCTCATTTTGAGTTATCCTAATATTTTATGACAAAAAAATGTAGTGAGGAGGTTGATTTGTCTCAATCACTGGTAGAAAAAGAAGTCAAGAGCAATACAAATTATGACGTTTTGATTGTTGAGTCTGATGAAGAATGTAGCAATCTCATCCAAAAAGTTTGCAAGCAGTTAGGACATTTTCGCTCTATTGTCACAGCTAAAGATGGCCGCGAGGCCAGAGCCAAACTTAGTAATCAAAAATTCAAACTTATATTTATGGATCTAAACACACCCAAAATAAATGGTCTCGAGCTGATTAAGGTCATTGAAAATGGTGAAAACTCACTGAGTCGTCTTGTCGTGACTTCACATGAAATTGCCCAAGATCAGCTTACAGCTCTGGTGCAAAAAGGTGTTAAGCAGATCATGGTAAAGCCTTTTGGATCGGAAAACTTGATTGCAAAGATTCAGGCCATCTTCCCCAAACCTTGACATTTATTGTTTCTCTCCCATCTTGTTATTAAGTAATTATTCCTAAGGGAGGGACTATGAACAAATTTGACACTATTGTTCAAGGATCGTTGGAGTTGGCCCAAACCCAAGCCTTGAACTCAAAAAATACAGAGCTTGCAGCCGAGCATTTGCTTTTAGGCTTAATACAAAACCCTTCAAGCTTTTCTTATAAAGCGCTTAAAAAACATAAAAAAGAAATTGATCGCCTCGTTCAAGGATTACCGACGGCCTCAAAACCAGTTGACCTAGAAAACCTAAGGCCTAGTTCTAAACTATCAGAATGGTTGACTCGTGCGAGTTCACACGCCATACAGGATTCCCGACAAGAAGTGGCCGAAAAAGATCTTCTCAGGTTTTTACCACAGATCTTTCCACAGCTAGAGATCGATTATGAGAGCTTGAATGCCGAACAAGAAGATGAAGAGCAAGAGGTGCCAAACTTTTTGCTAAACCTAAATGAATTGGCCGAGCAAGGAAAACTTGACCCTGTTATTGGTCGAGCAAAAGAGATCCGTGCAGTGATGGAAATTCTTGGGCGTCGTGGGAAAAACAACCCCGTTCTCGTTGGCCCTGCAGGCGTAGGGAAAACCGCCATTGTGGAAGGGCTTGCGGAGAGAATTGTTAAAGAAAGCGTGCCTGATGTTTTACGAGGAAAAACAGTTTACTCGCTAGATATGGGCCAATTGATGGCCGGAACGAAGTATCGCGGGGAATTTGAAGAAAGATTACAAACGCTCTTAAAGTTCATTAAGTCCAAAGCAGGACAGTCGATTCTTTTCATCGATGAGATTCACCAATTAGTTGGTGCAGGCAAAACGGACGGTGCCATGGACGCGGCCAATCTTCTAAAACCGGCCCTTGCTAGGGGAGAGTTGCATTGTATTGGCGCCACAACCTTAAATGAATATCAAAAATATATTTTAGGTGACTCCGCACTTGATCGACGTTTTAGGTCCGTCCCTGTGAATGAACCTAGCCGTGAAGATGCTATTGAAATTATGATGGGCCTTAAAGATAAACTGGAAATACATCATGGCATTAAAATCTCTGATGAAGCTGTTTATGACTCAGTGATCTTAAGCGATCAGTACATCACGGATAAAAACTTGCCTGACAAGGCCATTGACCTTGTCGATGAGGCGTCTTCGGCGCTTAAACTCTCGGCCGAAGCGATGCCGGCCAAGCTTGTTGAGCTTGAGGCCGCGTTACGAGGCAAGAAAATTCAGGCACAGGTTGAACCCGATAATAATGAGATAAAAGATGATATCCAGCGTTTTGAAAAGGAGTTTGATGCCGGCAAAGAGCAATGGGAAAAAGAAGTGTTAAACATGAAGCGCATCTCTGAGCTTAAAAATCAGTGTGATCGCTTAAAGTTTGAGCTCGATGAGGCACAACGAAAACAAGATTATGAAGCAGCTTCGCGTTTAAAATATTCATTGATCCCAGAGATTGAACAAAAGCTAGAAAATGTTCAACACGAGTGGATTTTAAATTCAGGCCATATTGCTTTAGTTATCTCTCGTCAAACGGGGATTCCCGTGGAGAAGATTCTGAAGTCTCAACAGCAACATATCCTTGAGCTTCCAAGCTTTTTAAAAGAGCGGGTTTTTGGTCAAGATAAGCCTCTAGACGAAATAGCACACACCTTAATGACCTCACACGCAGGTCTATCTGACCCAACCAGGCCTTTAGGCTCCTTTCTTTTAAAAGGGCCATCAGGGGTAGGGAAGACTGAGACAGCAAAGGCCATTTCGCATTTTTTATTTGGCTCCGAGAAGAATTTGATTCGTTTTGATCTTTCAGAGTATTCTGAAAAACACTCGGTCGCTAAATTAATTGGCGCCCCTGCTGGCTATGTCGGTTATGAAGAAGGTGGGGCCTTGACTGAAGCCGTAAGAACACATCCTTACGCCATCATCTTATTTGACGAAATCGAAAAGGCCCATAGGGATTTTTCTGACTTACTTTTACAAATACTTGATGATGGACGATTGACGGACAATAAAGGTCGTACAATCAATTTTAAAAATACGATCATAATGTTGACGACAAACTCTAAGCATATCGAACAAGATTTTAAACCTGAAGTTCTTGGGCGTCTTGATTCCATTCTTGATTATAAAGAGTTGGATGAAAGCATCATGAGCTCGCTTGTTGAGAAGGAGCTTGCAGCATTGAATGAAAGGCTTAGGCCTTTGAAGTCAAGAGTCGTTTTAGATGACTCTGTCATTAAAGAATTATCTAAGCTTGGATATGACCCAAAGTTTGGTGCAAGACCTCTAAATTCAGTGTTTAACAAATTGGTCACAAGACCTCTTTCTCAGAAAGTTCTTGAAGGAAAACCAATGGACGAAGTCCTTTATGCTAAGCTCGACGCTGGTCAAGTTAGTTTTAAAGGGCTTGAGGTCGAGGCCTAAAACCAGATTTGAAATTGTTCAAAAAGTTTTTGCTTTGAATTTTCGGATAAAGGGTTCTGGTCCATCGAGAGGTGGGCCAAATTTTTGAGTTTAAATAAGCAATCAGGGGCCTTAGAGAAGTTGTTTTGATCTAAGTTAAGTCTTTTAAGATTTTGACAGTTTGACAGCTCTGCTGGAAGTTCTTCGATCTTGTTGTTTGAGAGGTCAAGCTCAATAAGGGTGGTTAAAGCACCTAGACTCAAAGGAATATATTTTAATTGGTTTTTTGAAAAAATGATTATCTCAAGTGGGGCTTTAATTTTTTTTGGGACTTCGAAGGCCTCAACTTGTGATTTTTTTAACTTAAGGACTTTAAGCCTTGGTAGCTGCCATAAGACATCCGGAAGCTCCGTCATGCTTCCCATTTGAAGACTTAAACTTTGCAAGTTTTTAAGTTTTTTGAGTTCTTGTGGCAAATTTTCGAGTTGGTCAGAAAAGACTTCGAGTCTCTCAAGCTGAGTTTCTTGTAGGACTTCGTTAGGAAATGAACTCTGGTTTTTTCTTAATTTTAAAAAAAGTGAAGTAGAGGAACTCATGTTATGCCTGTCCTTCTTAAAGGTAGCGGACAAACTCATTGGACTCATTGACTAATATACATTTTGCTTCAATTGGTTTTTCACTCCATTCAAAGCCAATGATGATTACTTCTTCACCTTTTTTTACAAGATGGGCCGCCGCTCCATTTATACATATGGTACCAGAGTTGGCCTCTCCCGCAATAACATATGTTTCTAATCGTGCACCACTCGTATTGCTAACGATTAAAACTTTTTGTCCCGGCCAGAGGTCAATCTTTTCCATAAGAGAGCTATCGATTGTGATACTTCCGACATAACTTAGGTCAGCTTGAGTCACACGGGCCTTATGAATTTTGCTTTGTAATACTTCTCTCATAGTGCATTTATAATACTTTTGAGACTTTGAAGCAAGCAAGGTCGAATTGTTTAGATGTGGTGTTCACCAGGTCCAGGAATTCCAAGGAAATACAAAATGGATGTCATTGGCCCATGGCTTAGTTGGCTATGTGCGGCTTGTTTTACTACATCTTTGGCGTGAAAGGCTATCCCAAGCCCCGCACTTGCTAGCATAGGAAGGTCGTTGGCGCCATCACCGATAGCGACAACTTGCTCAGGGTGAATACCTTCTTGTTGGGCAATAAATTTTAAGAGAAAAGCCTTTTGGTTAGCGTTAACGATTGTTCCACTTACACGCCCTGTGAGCACACCGTTTTCAATTTCGAGTTGATTGCCAAAGGCATAATCTAGGCCCAGTTTATTTTTAATGGCATCAGTAAAAAAAGTGAACCCTCCTGAGATCACGGCCACCTTAAGGCCCAGACCTTTGATCGTCATTAAAAAATCTTCAACGCCTTGAGTGAGGGGGAGCTCTTCGAAAATCTTTTGCATCGTTTTCACTTCAAGACCTTTAAGACATGCAACCCGTTCACGCAGAGACTCATCAAAGTCAATTTCGCCATTCATGGCCCGCTCAGTAACGGCGCTGACTTTTTCTCCTTTTCCGCAAGCTTTGGCCATTTCATCAATGACTTCAGCCTGTATAAGTGTTGAGTCCATATCAAAAACAATCAATCTTTTTGATCGTCTGAAGACATTGTCTTTTAGAAAGGCCACATCTGTTTGATGTTTCCCTCCAATATCGATGATTTCTTTTTTAAGTTTATTCCAGTCAATCTCATCGGGGACGCTCGTCATGATTTCTATGCACTCAAAACTTCCGGGAGAAAGTTTATCTATGCGTTGAATATTTATTTTAAATGAGGCCAAGGATTCGGCAACGTCGCCTAAAAAGGCAGAACTAAGGCCTTCATGAGAAACGCAGCTGACTATAAATTTTTGTTTTTGCTCTTCTAGGTTATGAGAGAGTCTCTCTTTGACTACTTGATAGTTTAAGTTAAGGCCCATTCTGTTGACCTCAAAAAGAAGGTCTTTTAAAACGTGATTATTTTTATCTTCTGCGTTTTTAAACTCGATAACAAAGCTTAATGAAAGCAAACCATGAGTCACGGCTTGACCGATATCAATAAGTTCATGAGGTGAGTCAGCTAGTATTTTCATCAGGGCACTGGTGATACCTGGCTTGTCAGGTCCAGAGACCGTAATGAGCAGCTGGTCGGTTGTATTAGTCATGATGAGGCCTCTGAACTGTTTTTATTCTGTCTTTGTTTGGATTTTAGTGCGCGAATTTTCTTTTGCAAATTATAAGAGTATTCCAGTGCTGAATAGATTGAAAATAATGCGGCCAGGTAAATAAAGCCAATGCCAATCCAATCGAGAGGGATCGAAAATGGGCGGTCATCGGCCATCAACATTGGGATACCGATCATTTGAAAAGCCGTTTTCCATTTCCCTAGGGCGCCAACAGGGAGCTTGAGGCCGCGCTCCTTGGCCAAAAGCCGCAAGGCCGTAATATACATCTCTCTTAAAACAAGAATAATAACGAGAACAGTAGGGATCAGTTCGAGCCCTTGGAGCATGATGAGTGAAGAAACGACGAGAAACTTATCGGCAATGGGATCGAGGAAAGAGCCAAGCACTGTGACGATATTTCTTTTACGGGCAATATAACCGTCAAAAAAATCCGTGATAGAAGCGAGCACAAATAGCCAAGCCGCCGCGTAGCCGATTTGCTTACCCCAGCTCTGAGCGAGGGGCCAGTCAGAGTTTTTGAGCACGAGTAGACCGATAATAACAGGAATGAGAAGCACGCGAAAAAGAGTTAAGCGATTAGGAAGATTATCAACTTCCCACTCATCAGGCTCTATTTTATTTGTTTTATTTTGGTCTTTAGATTGATCTTCCATGAGTTTAAATGATCGGTATTCAGCTTGCATCAGTCAAGCATTAAGAAGTAAGAGGAGGACATTGCCGCCTTTAGCATGCTCACGCATGGACATGGCATAATAAAACCCGCAACCAGCAAGGAAATAAGAATATGGAAAGACATCTCAATTTGATTAAATCTCAAGAAGGGGAAACGGAAAAAAGAGTTTTTCCTCGGTTTCCCTTTAGTTACCTCACATTCAAGCCCGAAGGCGGGAAAAATACTTTTCAAGTCTTGGATATCTCTTTTACTGGTATGCAGCTAAGTCTAAAGAATGGCGGTCACACCTATGGGGTTAACGAAAACATCAAGGGACAAGTCCACTGGCGTGGTAAAAGTTTAGATGTCGAGGCCGAAGTGAAATGGTCACAGGGACAGCGCTTAGGCATTGCGTTTGAGGACTCTCTGGACTTCGAGAAGGCGGTGCGTGGCTTTTTGGCGATCGATCAGGTGGCCAAAAGTATGCGTCCTCTTCATGATATGCAAATGGATCTTGAGTTGCCGAGTAATCTCAAGTACTGGCTTCAGTCAGATGGGCCGGTAGAAGTCTTCATCTGGCGTCATCAAGATGGAGAAGCCTCACGTATCCATCTGATTCTACTCGATCAGTTTGTCGAATGGGAAGATGGTCAAGGGCTCAAAACGGGACGGATTATAACGAAACGCGATATGGATACCCCACTTTTTAACGAGGATGAGTTTATTTTTGCGTTAGACGAACAAGTGGATGCTCAAAAGCTGGACTTTGCCAAAGACCTCGTGGCCCATTTAAACGAGCGGCATCTACCAATCGAGGCACTCGATTTTTTAAAGCTAAAACTCGGCCTCTAGGCCCTTTTCATGCCCCATTATTCTTTCTATACTTGAATAGTATCGTATTATTCGTATAAGGGAGATCTTATGAACAGAAACTTGGCGCTGGAGTTTGTCCGCGTAACAGAAATGGCCGCTATTGCCTCGGCCCGATTTATGGGAAAAGGCGACGAAAAAGCAGCAGATCAAGCTGCCGTCGATTCCATGCGCAGTATGATGGATTCAGTGGATTGCCAAGCAACGGTGGTGATTGGTGAAGGCGAAAGAGACGAAGCTCCCATGCTTTTTATTGGCGAGGAAGTGGGTTCGGGTCATGGCCCAGAGCTCGAGATTGCCCTTGACCCCTTGGAAGGCACAACAGTTTGTGCAAATGGGGGACATAACTCTATTTCAGTCATGGCCATTGCAGAAAAGGGAAATTTTCTTCACGCGCCTGATACTTATATGCAAAAAATCGCCTGTGGCCCAGAGGGTAAAGGCATCATTGATATCACGGAAACAGCGACAGAAAATCTTAAGCGTTTGGCAGAGGCCAAGAAATGTCGCATAGAAGATTTGACGGCCGTCGTCTTGGACCGTCCTCGACATCAAGATTTGATTGAAGAGATTCGATCTGCTGGTGCCCGGATTCAGCTTATTGGAGATGGAGACGTGGCCAGTGCAATTGCTTGTAGTAGTCCAGATGCTGGCGTTGATATTTTATTTGGTATTGGTGGAGCCCCTGAAGGCGTAATTGCGGCTGCGGCCCTTCGTTGTATGGGTGGTGATTTTCAAGGAATTCTTAAGCCTCGAAATGACGATGAAATTCAGCGTGCCAAAAAAATGGGCGTCGATGATATTAATAAGGTTTTTAATATTGAAGAGTTGGCCTCAGGAAATGTTATGTTTGTGGCGACAGGAGTGACAACAGGTAACTTTCTTAAAGGTGTTCAATTTAAGCCTTGGGGTGCCATCACTCACTCAATCGTGATGCGAAGCCAGTCTGGAACTGTCCGCCATATTGTGGCCGAACATCATTTTGATAAAAAACCTCAGTACTAGACAAGGAGATCTACATGCCAGCGGCAAATAGAAAAGAAGTTTTCGATGCACCTATTGAAAAAGTTTACGAAGTGATTCTGGACTATGAGTCATACCCAGAGTTCGTCGATGGAGTCAGTGAAGTGAAAGTCATTGAACAAGACGAGAAAGGTGCCTTAGTTGAGTACAGTCTTAATATGATTAAGAAGTTCACTTACCGCTTGAGACTTCATCACAACCGACCCAACTCAGTCACTTGGGAGTTTGATTCAGGTGATATTTTTAAAGTTAATCGTGGTCATTGGAAACTTAAAGACCTCGGCGATGGAAGAACGGAAGTTGATTATGAAGTCGAACTGGAAGTTAAGATTTTTGCACCTAAAGCAATAATTAATAAACTCGCGACAAAATCGCTACCGGCCATGTTGCAGGCCTATCATCAGAGAGCAAAGTCCTTATGAGTAATGATGATGAAAATGTAGAAGAAGAGCGCGAGGGTATACGCGATATCATTAAACGTATCGTCTCGGTAGGGGTTGGTGCAGCTTTTATGACTGATGAATCAGTCAAAAGACTTTTGCACGATTTACCTTTGCCTAAAGATATTGTGAATGGCCTTCTCCAAAATGCCCGTCAAGGCAAAACAGATTTCCTAGAAACTGTTCGTCAAGAAATTAAAAACCAAGTTGGTCGAGTTGACGCTGCAAAGCTTGTTGATGACTTAGTAGAGCGTTATGACATTGAGGTTAATGCCAAGGTTAGCTTCAAGAGAAAAGCAAATGCTCCCGAGCCTTCTGATGAAATTAGCTCAACTAAAGATAAAAAAAATGGACCGAAAACAAAAGCTTCAAGAAAGACTGACAAAAGTTAGGCAAGAGCTGGGTGAAACCAAACTTGTTGCTGTAACTAAACAAACAGAGCTTGAAGATATCGAGCTTATGTATTTTATGGGACAAAAAGACTTTGGAGAAAACCGAGTCGAATCTCTTTACGAGAGAGCTTGTTGGGCCCAAGAGAATGGTTTAAAAGATATTCGTTGGCATTTTATTGGAAATCTACAGACAAATAAGATTAATAAACTTTTAAAAGTTCCCCACCTTTTTGCCATTCATTCAATTGATTCTCTTCGGCTTCTCAGTAAGCTAGTGGCCAAACTAGGGCCCGAGCACATGGAGCTAAAGTTATTTATCCAAATAAAGACTTCTCCAGAAGATGAAAAGTCCGGTCTTGAAGACATAGACCAGGTCCGAGAGGCCATAGACTTAGGAAGAGAGAGAGTCTTAGGTCTTATGACTATGGCCCCTATTCGAGTTGAAGAACAAGAATCTGCTGCAAGACAAAGCTTTCAAAAGCTCGTTGAGTGGAAAAATGAACTTAGCGATCCTAAACGTCCAGACCTTCAACTTTCAATGGGGATGAGCGGAGATTATAAGCAAGCAGTTAAGCTAGGTAGCGATTGGGTACGTTTGGGACGTACGCTTTTTAGCTCTTAGCGCTATGCTTATCATCTGATCTTGATATCTCATGCGTCCAAAATCTGGATAGTACGTTCAAGTATCTAGATTTATGGGAGCTATATAGAAAAGTTGATAAAGATTAGCCTCTTTGGCCTTTAGGTGTGGTTGACGACCCTTGTTATTTTTGGGAATTAAGTTTTAAGAATATTTTAGAGTAAAAGTGAGGGGACATATGATCGCAAATCAAAACCATGAGAGAAAGGTTCCAGAGTTATCGCTTTTGAGTTACGTCAATGGAGACACAAACGATCAGGTTAAATTTGTTGATCAGCTGTTTAGTGGTCTTAAAGATTATGGTTTTATTGTTTTGAAAGATCATACAGTAGATCAAAAGAAAGTTGACCTCGCTTACGAATACATCCATGAATTCTACTCTCTTCCGACTGATAAAAAAATGAAGTATGCAAAAGTCTCTGGTGGTCAACGTGGCTATACGCCTTTTAAAACAGAGCACGCCAAAAATAATGACAACCCAGACTTAAAAGAATTTTGGCATGTCGGTCGTGAACTCACTGAAGACTCTCTTTATAAAGAAGTTTATCCTGAAAACGTTTGGCCAGAAGAGATCCCAGATTTTAAAGCAGTTTTTCTTAGCCTTTACAATGCTATGGACGCAACTTCACGTATATTACTTGAAGCGATTGGCAAAGGACTTGATCTTCCTGCCGGCTATTTTGAGGCCATGATTAAAGATGGGAATTCTGTCCTTCGAACGATTCATTATCCTCCTGTGAAAGGTGAAGATGTTAAAAACTCTGTTCGAGCAGCAGCACACGAAGATATTAATCTTATTACTCTTTTAGTGGGCGCAACTGACTCAGGCCTTGAGCTGCTCGATCGAGACGGTTCATGGCTTCCTGTTCAAAGTAAACCGGGACAAATAATCGTGGATACTGGCGATATGATGAGTCGGATTACAAATGATATCTTGCCTGCGACAACCCATAGAGTCGTTAACCCTGACAATGATGACTCTGCCCGATATTCTATGCCTTACTTTGTTCACCCGCACTCTGAAGCGCTCTTGAGTTGTATCAATAGTTGTGAGGGAGCAGGGCGAAAATATCCGGATATTACGGCCGGCAAATTTTTGGAACAACGATTAAGAGAGATTGGTTTACTATAGTCTTTGAGAGAGTATTTAAAAGCGCACACCAAATGCAATCTTCGCATTTACGAGGTTAGTGGTTTGCTCTTTTGTGTCGATAAAACTTTCTTTTGCACTAATGGCCTCAACAACTGTAGCGAAAGTAAAATCAAATCCCTCTGGTCTTCTAAAAATATAACCAAGTCGTATTGAAGGTAAAACGGTTGCTAGTCCCGTTGAGACGGCTTCATTAACTTCTGTCTGGGAGCGCCCGACGCCCAGGGCAGCGGCCATGTAGAAATTATTTCCTTGTCCTTTGAAGTTTGAAAAATGATAAGTGAGTTCTGCCAGACCGATGATTCTTGTTGTTGGAATTGTGAGGTCAGGTTCAGTGATAATAGCATTTTCTTTGTCGTAGCGAAGCCCTATACCAATTTCAAATTTTTCCCAGAGCCTCCACTTATAGAGACCTTCAATATGAATCCCCGTTCTTTCAGGTGCTCTTTGCGAGTCAGTGTCAGTTGTTGATTCATAAAACGTATTAGAAAGATTTCCTCTCAACTGATAGGTTTGTGCGCTACCGTAGAGCTTTGTGTAATCTTCTTCTTTCTTTTTTGCTTTTGTCACACGTGCTTTTAGATCTGGAATTTCATTCCAGATGTTTGTTCTGTTTTTATTGAAAACAACACTTTCATCTTTTTTAAAAGGAAAGATGGCGTTCGATTCTTTAATCCTCCAGAGGGAGTGTTGACGAGTGACTTCGATAACTTTGGCGAGAATAGAGATATTATTATTTGAAAAAAGGGACTCTGTCCCAATGGTTATTCTGTCTTGAGCGCCTCTTTGAATAACGAACGTTTTACGCGAGCTTGAAACTGCATCGATAATAACAAGTGCTTCTTGAGCTAGAGCTATAGATGATGAAGCCAGTATTATGATTCCTAAGAGAATTTGTCTTAAATACCTAAACATAGGTCTAGTATAGGTCAAAACTGCCACATAATGTTGCCAATACTATTTTTGCCCAGGGCCACATGAACGCCCGAGAAACATACTCAACTAACTGGAATTATACATATCGATGTAGCTACTCACACTTCAGAGATGATACGAGAGATAATAAAGAAGTGTAATTGACTCGGGTAAAGTTTTGTTTTTTAAAGGTTTCCCGTGTCTTTTCGATAAGTTTGATAAGAAGGAGTGTGGGTTTTAGTGAGTGTCTTTAACCAGAACATATTTAAGAATATTATCTGGGTTATTTTATTGATAACTACAGGTGCTTGCGTGGGACAAAAAACACCAACGACGAAGGCGAATTGTCCCGCTGGTTTTGCTTTTGATGTCGTTTCACGAAGCTGTCTCTCAGGCGGACAATCTCCAGTGGCCACACTTAACTCCGTCACTGTTGATGAGAATTCTGGTAATAACACAATTAGTTTAACTTATCTTGATGGAAGTTCTGATCAAGCAACTAGCTGTCTCGTCACAAATGACGATGCGGCCAATATTCAAGTCGTCTCACCTAGGCAATCTTTTTTATCGGATGAGTCACTCTCCTTGCTTTCTAGAGTTATACAGGCCTATGACATCATTACTCCAACAGCGACATTAGAGCGCAATAGGGCAGTAAGTGCTGTAGAAAATATTAGAAGGTCGACTTCTCTTTCGGCTTCTTTGAGCAATCGAAATATTTTTATTCAGGCTGCCCGCGATGTTGCCGAAGCTGCTATCAACGACGGGGGGGCCGTCGCTCTCACAACAGGCTTTGTTCTCAATTCAGAAGTAGATGATTACGAAACATTTTTCTCTCAACTTTCCTCGCGCTGTCACTGTACATCTGGAAATTGCCAGACTGTTCTTGTTCCTCTTCTCGATAGATCTGGAAATTCTGCTTTTTCATATCAAGTGAGTGACCCTAATGGTGGCCAAGCCGATATGCAATCTGTAGATGTGACTATTTTGGCCGAAACAAAAAAACCAATACCTTTGCATCATGATGTCATCGTAAATGAATCTTCTACTTCAGTTCCTTTGCTACAGACATTTTTCGCTGTTTCTGCATTGACGAACTCACCTGCTTTTTACGAAGTTGTTTCGGGGACGACTCAGGGTCTATTGAACGCTTGTTTTTCTCCATTTAATTCTCCTGGCACTTGTGCATACACACCTTTTGATGGCGATGTGAGCGATGACTATGTTAGTGCAAATAATCCACGCGTCCCTCCTGCACCTGGGGTTTTTGCAATTCTTAATCTCCAATCCCTTGACTACACAGCAGTCTTTAAGGGAGAAGCGGGTAATAATGTTAGGATTCAATACTCAGAGTATCAAGGTCTAGGTCACCCTTCTGAGTTAACAGTTCGAGTCTTTAGTGACTCAATCGGACCAATTGTTGATGTCATTGTCGTTTCGAATTTGACGACTGCCGATGATGTCCGTCAGGCCATAAATGATTTTTCAAACCCGTCCAGTTCTTTTGTTAATGCAGTTTTATCCGGTGCCGATGTTGCTGTCACTTCAAACAGTTCAACAGCTCTTAGTGGTGGTGAAAATGCGCAAGATGTATTTACGTATAGAGTGAGCGAAGGGTTGATTCCTGCAGATTATGATGGTGTTTATAGTATTCGTATTTTAGAACAAGCAGATCCACCCGTCGTTGACGTGGTTAACTCTTCTACAACCCCTGATCCGGCGCTTGAAGATAATCTTTTTACTTTCAATCTTAGTTACACCGATACCGATAGCTTGCTGACGGCCAGTGCTTGTAGTGTCGTGCCAGATGAAGCGACAGAGTTAACAGTTATGGTCCCTTGTTCTTGTGATCTATTGGGAGTTTGCACGGCCGATCTTCAAGGCGCGTTAAATTTCTATGGCCAAACCACGGCGACTGTGACTTTAACAAATGATGGTCAATTAAGTGAAGAGACCACCGTTACGTTTGACTTAATTCCGATTAATGATCAGCCTCTTATAAGAGAATTTATCTCAAATGTTTTATACTCTTTTCCTGATGAGCTAGGTCCTGTGGATGGCATTGACGAGCACGATGGAGTAGCTCCTTTAGCCGCTAATGAGTTTTTCGAAAGTGAAAACTTCCTCATCGATCGTGGTGACTATAATACGGTCACCGGAGAATCTTTAGAATCTGCACAAGAAGTTCAAATGGAAATTGAGGTACTCTTTACAGATGACAGCGCTCAAGATGTGATACCCCAAACCTCAGAGTTTATTGATATCCGATATAACGGAACATCCATAACTGACGACGATACTGATGCTACAAATCCCGTAACAGCAACGATACCTGGGATGGGTTTCGTAAGTTTTACTTTGACTCCAGATGCTTATAAAAATACAGAAAATCTACCTATGCATCTAAATGTTTATGTCCGTTTAACAGATAATGGAGGCACGGATAATGGTGGGGTTGACTCTTACGAAGATCTTTTTGTCCTTGAAGTGAAGGATACAGATTTTCCACCCTCTATCGCTCAAAAAGACAGTGCGACTGTGGAAAACGTTGTGACAAATGAAGGTGGCATGGTTTACTCGTATCCTTTTATTGTCACAGAGGGTGGTGCCTCAGTTGAATCTAATCAACAGATGCAAGTCCAGGTGAGTTCAAGTAATGCAAGTCTTCTTCCTGAGGCGAATATTGAATTATTTTACGACGAAAATGACAACGGACTTCCAGACGCGGGAGCACCTGAGACGCGTGGGGATGCAAATAGCGGTTTTATTAACTTGGAAACCGTCGCGACTGATACCTCCTCAGATCATGCGTTTATGTTGAGACTTCGACCTGTGGGGGGGCAAGATGGAACATCTAATGTTACGATTACGATCAGGGATGGCACGACAATAGCTGCAAATAGCACGAGCACAACTTTTGCCCTCGTGGTTCATCCTGTGAGTGCCATTCATGGTGGATGGTCACAAATCAAGGCCATTTCGAATAAGGTTTATGACGAAGGCCTACTTGACCCAAATCGTATCTGTAATCCAAGCCCAGATAAGTGTAATGGCGCTGGTAACTGCGAAGGTACTGTGGCCCCAAATAGTACTATTGTCGCAGACGAAATTAATGCTGTCTATTACGATACCGCTAATGACAGGTGTTATCATGCAACTTCTACCGGGACGTCAGGTTGGGAGGAGTTGAATACATTTTGTGAAGTGACTAGCTCTGTTGATAATCTTAACTGTAATGGGGCCAGCTGTTTTGATACAGCTTCTCCCATCTCTGTTGTTGAGCCTACAGATATTGGTCAGTTCTTTTTTGATTATCAAAGTCGAACATGCTTTCGCTCAATAGGGTCAACAAATACTGATTGGGAAGTTTATTACCCAAGTAAGGTGACTTTAGGTTGGGATGACTTTGAGATGTCTGGTAGTGGTGCCGATAGTGGTGTGCTGATTTCAGGCTGGAATGTTTATCGTCGTGAATTTGAAGAAGCTTTTGACTTTAGGTCGCCTTTGAATGAAACCCCTCTTTCAGCTTCAGCTCGAAGCTATACTGATGAGACTGCAAATTTTGAAACACTTTATTATTATGTAGTTCGTCCTGTTGATAATATACGTTCGCTGCCAACAGCGACAGATGATACGTTTAGTGAATTACGCGTTCTCACTCCACCTAAAAGTATGGCCCTTGTTCACCGTTGGATGGCAAATTTAGAAGTTTGTTCAATGATGGGAAAAACCTTATCTGGTCTTGAAGTCGATCCAGATAAAAATTTTCGATGTGCCTTTAATGGTCCTGGTGCCGTTGATGATGGTGATAAGTATTACGATATCCAAAGAGATCTTTTTGTTGATCGCATTGAAGTCGGGTGTCCTTTCAGTCGCGACCCCGTTGCCATATCCATCTGTGGGAGTAATGGCTGTGTAGGACTAGGTACTCCTACTTTTATTTCTCCTCCTGACGATCTTGTTTATTATGACCGTAGTAGTGCAAGCTGTTACGTCTCAGATGGTGGAGCGTGGCTAGATGTTGAAAATACAGGAATGACTCTTGCCGGAAGTGCTCTTATTGCAAGATCGACCTCAGCACTTTTACCTCCTTTGGTGGATATTACACAAGAACGTGCTCAAAATTTATGTCAAGCAAGAAGTGCCGTTTCAACCATCAATGGTATCGGCACTGCTATGACTTTTGACCTTCCTTCAAGGCGAGAGCAAATCGCTTACAGTGCTTCTCCAACAGATATTTCAGATAGTTCTTTCGGGAATATTGAAAGAGGCCTTTCCCTTAACACGTCTTCAAAATGCAACTCTTCAAGTGCGAGTGGTATTGCATCAGGCTACACAAATAGCCCTATGCCTTCGACAAGTTTTTATTATTCTCTTCCGGGCTCGGCCAGTAGTGGAATACGTTCTATGACAACCGGCTCTGTTCCTGTTGGCTCTTCACTTTCTACGGAAGCCTGTGTTTCTCGGTATGGACTCCAGGATGTCTATGGCAATGTCTCAGAATGGGTGATTGAAAGAT
>Ga0306912_1000121_pt1 | contig 46354 bp, 51 predicted proteins | sample AntRauFillE10628_FD_190443 | JGI IMG/M metagenome (GOLD analysis project Ga0306912, IMG submission 190443) | Saline lake microbial communities from Rauer Islands, Antarctica - Metagenome Filla E10 #628 (v2) (version 2) | ecosystem: Environmental > Aquatic > Non-marine Saline and Alkaline >...
GATTGAATAAATGATTTACGAGCTGATACATCCTTCCCCATCAGGGTGTCGAAGACACGGTCAGCAGCCTGCGCATCATCTACCTCTACTCGCTTTAGCGTTCGTGTTTCTCGATTCATGGTTGTCTCCCACAACTCCTCGGCGTTCATCTCACCAAGACCCTTATACCGCTGCAGCGATACGTTGCTAGCTGACTTTGCAGCCTCCTCGAGGTCATCATCACCATCTGTATCCACTAAGCTTTTCAGGTACTCAGCCTTCTCATCCTCAGTATATACAAACTTCTCTTTTTTACCGTGGGTGATTTTATAAAGTGGAGGTTGGGCAATATAGACAAACCCGGCATTAATCAGTGGTTCAAAATAACGATACAGAAGCGTCAGTAGCAGTGTTCGAATATGAGCACCATCAACATCAGCATCAGTTGCAATAATAATCTTGTGGTACCGCAGATCTTCAATATCAAACGTATCTCCGATTCCAGTACCAAGCGCAATTACAAGGTTGCGAATAGTTTCTGATTTTAAAATTCGGTCCAGACGCTTACGTTCAACATTCAAGATCTTTCCACGAAGTGGGAGAATCGCCTGCGTACGTCTGTCGCGACCAGTCTTGGCTGTTCCACCGGCAGAGTCTCCCTCTACCACAAACAGTTCAGACTCATGAGCTTTTTTAGTCTGACAATCAGAAAGCTTTCCTGGAAGCGTAACATTATCAAGTGCGCCTTTTCGAATCACATTATCCTTAGCTGCCTTAGCTGCCTTTCGAGCCCGTAGCGCTAATTGTGCTTTGGTTGCAATCGCTTTTGCATCAGATGGATTCTCCTCAAAGAAACGAGCCAGGGCATCATTAAAGACCTTCTCAACAACACTTCGTGCCTCAGGACTTCCAAGCTTTGCTTTTGTCTGCCCCTCAAACTGAACTTCAGGAAGCTTTACTGAAACGACTGCTGTCATACCTTCAAGGGCGTCATCACCAGCAAAGTTATCGTCCTTTTCTTTCAGGACTCCCTCGTCACGTGCGTAAGTATTCAATGTTCGTGTTAACGCTGACTTAAACCCAGTAATATGTGTTCCACCTTCTTTTGTATAAATATTGTTAGCAAAGGCCATCAGTCGTGTAGAAACTTCATCTACGTACTGAAATGAAATCTCCACCTCTATATCATCAACCTCCTTCTTTTCATGGAAAATAGTCTGGTGTAAATGCTCATAGTTCTGGTTGTAATCTCGAACCAAGCTTTTCAGACCTCCTTCAAAGTAGTATGTCTGAGATGGAACCTCGAGCTCAAGCTCGTCAAAATAGAAAACCTTCGAGTCATCAATCTTCTCTTCATAATCACGCGCATCAATAATATGAACACGTAGTTCCGGTACAAGATATGCCTGCTGACGGAGATAAGAAATAATTCGATCCCATTTGAAATCAAGTGTTTCGAAAATACTTTCATCCGGCTCAAAGGATACAATTGTTCCGGTTTTATCCGACTTACGGAGCTTCTTTACATCATCCTGCCGAACACCGATTTCATACTCCTGCATATACTCACCACCATCACGGTGGACCACAACCTTTGCCCAGGTAGACAGGGCGTTCACTACAGAGATTCCTACTCCGTGAAGACCACCAGAAACCTTGTACCCGTCACCACCGAACTTACCACCAGCATGAAGCGTTGTCATAATCACCTCAAGTGCCGAAACACCAACATCCTTATGCTCATCAACCGGAATACCTCGTCCATTATCAGCAATTCGAACCTTGTTGTCTGGCAAGAGCACAACTTCTATATGATCAGCATGATCTGCCATCGCTTCATCGCGAGAGTTATCAAATACCTCAGTAATAAGGTGATGAAGTCCATCAATACCAGTTGTACCAATGTACATACCTGGACGCTTACGGACCGGATCCAGCCCTTCTAAAACCTCAATGTCAGCGGCTGCGTACCCGGCTGTTGGAGCCTTATTTTTATCTTTTTTCTTAGGCATTATGAATCAGTATAGATAACTACTCTTTTGTATTTCGTGACTCTATTATAGCATACAGATTTCAAAATTTATCAACATATACCTTGCTATACATTTAAGCCGAATGTCAGTTATAATAAGCACAAATGAGAGTATCTTTTATAGACAAGCAGGCAGCTAATGAGATCATTGCTACTGTACTGCAAAAGCTAGAAAACGACGAGAAGGTGGCTGCCATCCCTTTCTCTGAGCTACATGACGGTTTGTCTGCACAGGCACGTGATCTTTCCGAAAAAATTTGCAGTATACGCCCCCACAACTATGGAATAAAAAGACAAGCGGTTCCTCCAAAAAAAGCTCGTAATCTTATAGTATTACGAAATCAGCAGTATGCCACAGCTGATGGATGGCATGGTATTCCATCTCGACTTGTTCCACGACAGGTTTTTCGTAGCTTTCAAGCAATGAATCATAGTATGAAAAAAGATATTGGTCACGAGCTTGTAATACAGTCTGGGTACCGGTCGCCTGCCTATCAACTTTTTATATTCCTATTCCAGCTTAAGGATAAAGACTGGAATGTTGAGTCTACGCTCAGAACTGTAGCACTTCCTGGATACAGTGAACATGCCGCAGGTGACCGGCAAGGTCTGGATATACGAGCTGCTAAATTCTATGGACCACACGATATGTACGACTTCTCACGGGTACCTGCCTACCGATGGATGCTCCAGCATGCTCGCGAGTTTAACTTTGCACTTAGTTATCCAAGAGACAACGATACCGGAACTGATTTTGAGCCGTGGCACTGGCGACATGAAAAATCTAGTGCGTAAAATGACCACTCGAAAGTACAGTCATGATTTGAGTCGTTGGATTTTCTGATTCGGGTACAGCGTAAGGATAACGAATTACATGGTGAATAATGGTAAAAAATATCGCCACAACAACAAAGAATATGCCAAGAAATCCAGGTAATTTCTTTTTGATTTGGCGATCCTGATATTCAGTATCTTACGAAGAGAAGATATAGGCCTCCAAGTGGTTTTGTTCGTATTTATGTTAAAGATCTACTTATTTATGAATATACTAGTCTTTTATTAATTGAGTCAATGTATTTTTCTAAGGCTACGATTTAAATCGCAGCCGGTAAATTATGATCCCAGTTGTTTACGTGCCTCTCGCAGGGATCTGAGGATGGTCAGCGCGATGCACTGTCAGATTCCGAGAGTGTTGTTCGCGGCTTCTCTCCGGAGAAGCTGGCTATGTGCTTCGCAAAAACAATCTGAGTAAGCTCTTTTATCGTACTGAAAATCTATTATTGTCTTCCAAGGCTTCCTCCACTGCCTGCATCTGTTCGTTCACCTCCTTATCACTAAGGGTACGCTCATCAGATTGGAAGACGAGTTTGAAGGCAAAGGAAATCTGATCCTCCTTTTCATATGTATCAAAAAGCTTAGTTGCCGTTAACAGATCACCGGCTGCATCCTGAATAATTTTAGCAACCGATTCAGATTCGGTGCCGATTGGCGTCCAGACGGCTACATCACGAAGCACGTATGGGTACATAGATGGAGTTTTGAATAATACTGGTGTGAATATATTTGTATCTAATTTTCCTGAAGTCTGCTCAAAAGAGAGCTCTTGAGACACCGGAAGAACAACAGTTGCAACATCATCAGTTATTTCCGGTTTAAATGCATAGTCAAAGTAATCTGAAAGCCCTTCAAAAAGTTTTTTCATATCATCTTTAAAATCATTTCCATCACCTCCTACAGCTAAGGAGAACATCTCTTCATCTGTACTAAAAATTTCACCGATTTCAAAAACTTTCAGATCCGAGGAGGATAGCACCGGCTTGTGTGTCTTATTTATATCTAAAACAGTATCTATATTATTTCGCAATGTTGATCGAAGATATGCCTTATCCTCTGCAACTGGATTTGATAACTTTATTTCTCCTTTATCTACAAGTGAGTATGTTTTTACCTCGGTATACCCTGCCGCAACCATCATGTCTCGCAATACATCAATCGAATTCATTTCTGTAACTGGATCAACCTGAGTCGGCATTACCGGTTGAATTTTTTCATAGCCGTACACGCGACCAACCTCCTCAACAAGATCCTGTAAGCACCGAAGATCAGTGCGCCAAGCAGGAATAGTGACTACAATCCTCTCTTTGTTTAATCCAGAAACCCGACCATACCCAGTTATATTTTTAAATTGATTTGATTCAGCCAATGGTTCAGTAGAGACTTCACCTGATTCATTATGGCGAGATGCGTGAATCACCTCTCCATCACCTATGTATATTCCACAGTGATCAACTCCATCAGGCACCTTTGTTCCGGTCATATACTCCTTGGTTTCATGGTAAATTTCCCCACCTTCATCTTTCTCAGTGTTAGCAAATATAATATCACCAGCTGCAAGATTGGATTCCTGAATGCGCTCCGTGTATGCAAATTGATCTACACTGATTCGTGGTAATGCTATGCCAGCCTGTACAAAAACCCAGCTAACGAATGAAGAACAGTCAAATGTATTGGGGGCATCTCTTAATACACTGGCACCGTATGTGTACGGTGCACCCAATTGATTTTCTGATACAGACAGCACTGTTTCTTTTGGATTAACGACTTCTGTATCACATCCGAGCCTATCTAATATTTCCAGTACTTCTGATTGAGAAATATCAGTGCCGAGAATCAAGTTAACATCATCGGTAGTCACACCGACTTTGTAGTCTGCAGCTACATGCGGATACACATCACAAACATCATCTGAAATTCGAGCACCAGAAACCTCTTGAAGTAATTCGCTAAACCGTTCAAGGGCCCTTCGGGCTCCGGCAGGAGGAACATCGTTTTCAAATCGTTTAGATGCATCTGTACGCAGGTTGAGCTTCTGAGATGTTTTTCGTATTGTTGCTGGGTCAAAACTACAAACAGATAGCATCACGCGAGTTGTATCTGCATCAATACCACTCATCTGACCACCCTTTATGCCGGCTATGTCCAGTGCCTTCTCGGTATCAGCTATAACCGGCATACCGACCTTGAGTGTAAACTCATCTCCATCTAATGTAGTTATCTCTTCCCCGGCCGATGCAGACCGTATAAATACCTTCCTAAGCTCATTCCCGGCCAGCTTATCAAAGTCAAATGCATGGACTGGTTGTCCCAACTCAAGCATCACATAATTAGTTATATCAACAACATTATTAATACTTTTTTGACCCAAAGAAGATAGCTGCTTTTGCAACCATTCAGGCGAAGACTTTACCTCAACATCAATTGCCAGACGTTTCAGAGCTCGCCGGCACGTGTCAGTCTCAATAGAAAGTGAGATATTTTCATCCGTTTTCACATCTTTATCAGTATCAAGATCTGGTGATACAGGGTTAAATGACAGTCCAAGTAAAGCTGCTAATTCCCGTGCAACGCCTTCATGCCCAAGTGAGTCACTAGCTCGATTAGGGAGTACATCGATATCAAAAATAAAATCATCTTCAAATTCTGATACCTCTTCGATTTCATAGGCTCCATGCGTTAATGTATCTGCAACAGCTTCCGGCCCTGGAAGTGATTCACCAATAAACTTTTGTAGCCATTTATAGGATATATCCATATTAAAATTGTTCGATTATACGAAGATCTCCGTTATAGAAAAAACGAACATCCGGCACGCCGTGCTTAAGCATAAGCAGTCGGTCAACACCTACTCCGAAGGCAAATCCTTGATGCTGCCGCGAATCAATACCAACATTATCAAGCACATTTGGATGCACCATTCCGGCACCCATCACTTCAATCCAGGGATTATCTTCATCAGTCATATCCTCATCCTTACGTCGCATATCAACCTCTACACCTGGTTCAACAAATGGAAAGTAACTTGGACGGAATCGAACCTCGGTTTTTCCTGCGAAAAATTCTGAAAAGAAATGTTCCAGAACACCCTTCAGATTTGCCAGCGTAACATCAGTATCAACAAGCAATCCTTCCAGCTGATAAAACTGGGTCTCATGTGTTGCATCCGTTGCCTCATACCGGAAAACCTTTCCAGGAGCGATAATTCGAATCGGTGGTTCATTAGTCTCCATATGTCGAATCTGCACATTTGATGTATGTGTGCGCAGTAGATCTCCAAGTTTATTATCTTCAAGCCAGAATGTATCCCACAGATCGCGAGCTGGATGATCTGCGGGAATATTCAAGGCATCAAAATTATAATGTTCAGTCTCGACATGCGGACCCTCAGCTAACGAGAATCCAAGTTTGTGAAAAATAATCTGTATCTCCTTTACTGCCAACGAAATTGGATGATAGTGACCGCTGGTTGTCTCACTTTCTTGTAAGCTCATATGTGTATAAGATTCCCTTAAAAACTGTGAGCCGGAGAGAGGACTCGAACCCCCGACCTGCCCCTTACAAGGGGGCTGCTCTACCAACTGAGCTACTCCGGCTCACAACCTTCAAAGCACACGTACAAGTATAACAAAATATTCTTCCTTTTGCTGGCTCGGAAGATACTACTGTCGTATCTTCCGAGCCAGCCGCTCGAGCCAGGAAGAAAATGAATTTCTAAACCGTTTAATAGTATCTGTAGAATACACGCTGACTTGATGTGCTCCGCTCTTAAAATAAGCAGATGCTGAGCACACACTCTTTGTAATCATTTTATCTGCCCGTAACCGAAGATCACTCATGAACATTCTTTGCCCAGACCGAACTTCCCAAATCTTTGCTGAGAAAAATATTACAAGCAAGAACGAACTTACTGTGAAAAGTATCGTCATGAAGAGGTTACGAAATTGTCTCGATACGAGAGATATCTCCAATCGCTACATTTTCACCAAATGTTTGAGTAGCTTCGTGCAGAAGATCAGAAATGCTTTTTTCGTCATCCTTAATGTACGCCTGATCTAGAAGTACAAATTTGGAAAAATAATTATCAAGCTTACCAGCGATAGCATTTTCCTTAATATCATCAGGCTTATCAGCAAACTCTTCAGCAAATTTCTCTTCCTGCTTAGTTACTTGATCCTCAGGCACATCATTCCGTGACACGTAATCAGGATTCATCGCTGCTACATGCATAGCTATTTCATATGCAAGTTTCTGAAACTCTTCATTGCGAGCCACAAAATCAGTTTCACACTGAAGCTCTACTAAGGCAGCTACGGTATTATTGCTGTGTACATAAGAAGACACAACACCAGCACCAAGATCACGGCTGGACTTCTTTGCTGCAGTGGCTTCGCTTTTTTCTTCAAGAATTTTGATAGCCTTTTCCATGTCTCCGTCAGCTTCTGTGAGTGCTTCCTTACATTTCATTACTGACACCTGTGTACGCTCACGTAGTTCCTTAATGTTTTCTGTCGTAATATCTGCCATAAATATTAAAATTAAAGTGTAATACCAGCCCCATCAGCATATGCATCACGCAGCTTTTCAAGAAAGTATCGGATACTGGCTGCTCGCGCGTCATTTGCAACAATTGGATAGTCAATTAGATTGATGTCGCAATCAATATTGGTTAATGCAACAACCGGAATGTCACTCTGATGTGCTTCCTCAACAGCAATTGCATCATTCTTGCTATCAACAACAACTATCGCTGCTGGAAGTTTTTTCATGTTGCGAATACCTCCGAACTTGTCCTTTAAGCGATCAATTTCACGCTGAAAAAGCAGCTGCTCCTTCTTTGTATACTTTTCAAGTTCTCCACTCTCCTGGTTCTCCTCCAGCTCGTTCAGATGACGAATTCGACCCTGAATATTGTTAAAGTTTGTAAAAGTTCCACCAATCCATCGTCCAGTAACATACGGCTGCTCAACTGAAGCAGCTAATGTCCGAATGATGTCATTTGCTTCATTTTTACTTGTTACGAAAAGCACTTGTTCCCCTTCCTCTCCTAGTTTATTAATAAACTTCGCAGCATCATCAAGAAGCTTCTGTGTTTTTTCAAGGTCAATAATCTCAATACCATCCTTCAGACCAAAGATATAATCAATAGTTGATGGATGTCGACGACTGCGTGCAAGCCCGTAATGTGCTCCTGCAGCAAACATGTCACCCATAGCATCTGGGCTGACATCAGTCTTTTTTGCTTCTTGTAGTGCTGTAGCTTTTGGCATAAAAAATAGACGCGGTTAGCGTCAATAAGGATAGTAGCAAAAACTTAGGAGTAATGCAATGAAACAGCCGGGAATTTCTTATTAAGAATCAAGCTTTGCCTGCGCATCGGCTAATGCTTGTAAAATATCAGAAATCTCTCCCGACATGACAGCCTCAATATTTGACCAAGACTCATTGATTCGATGATCTGTAATTCGATCTTGTGGAAAGTTGTAGGTACGAATTTTCTCGGATCGACCACCGGTTCCAATCTGATTTTTACGGTGACTTGCCCGCTCACTTGCTTCCTTCTCTCGCTGTCGCTCCTCAACCTTGGCTTCAAGTATTTCCATAGCACGTTCACGATTCTTCAACTGCGTACGCTCCTCTGTGCAACGAACCTGAATTCCGGTTGGCTTGTGTGTAATCTGCACAGCGGATTCAACCTTGTTTACATTCTGACCACCCGCACCACCCGACCGTGAGAATGTCATTTCAATGTCCTCATCCTTGATATTTATCTGCTTCTGCTTTCGAATTGGAAGTATTGCAACACTTGAGGTGGAAGTATGAATACGTCCTGATTTTTCTGTACTTGGAATTCGCTGTACTCGATGAACACCGGTTTCAAATCGAAGCTTTTCATAGATTCCTTTCCCTTTTATCTCGTAATCAGCCTCCTTAACTCCACCAAGTGAGTTCTCAGAAACATTAACTAGCTTTGCCTTCCAGCCTTTCATAGCACAGTAGCTTAGATACATCTCAACCAATTCACCGGCAAATAGTGACGCTTCATCTCCACCAGCCGCTGCTCTTACCTCAAGCACAATTTGGTTAGGAAACTGATCCTCCTTCTGTGCTTTCTTAACCATTGAGGTCAACTGTTGAGATAATGCGTCTTTTTGCTCCTTGAGCGTATCAACCTCTTCAGCAACCAAATCAGCCATACCTTCATCTTCTGCCATTTTTTTTGTTTCAGCTATTTCTTCGTTAATTCGACCAAGCTCACCCGCCAGAAATTTTGTTTCCGGTATTTGAGCCAGATCATCCAGATGCTCGATTACTTCTTTTGGTGGTATTTGATGTAATTCTTTTGCCATATAAAAATAATACCCCGCTAAAGATACCTGTGTAACCAAAGTCTAAACCTTGGTGGCACTGGCTTTCTATAGCGGAGCTAAATTAAGACTCAGTTGTCTTGTCATCTGCTTTGTCGACATCTTCATCAGATTCCGATGTATTCTCAGAATCTACATCAGTTCGTTTATTAGCCTTCGACTTTTCAAAGCGAGCCTTGAACTTCTCTACTCGTCCAGCTGTATCAACTGTTCGTTCAACACCAGTATAAAAAGGATGTGATGCACTTGACATTTCGACACGTGCTAGTGGGTACTCTTCTCCATCATCCCACTCAGCTGTCTCATCTGTTTCTATTGTTGAAGCAATAAGAAAACGCTCGTCACTGGAGGTGTCGAGAAATATAACCTTACGATAATTTTCAGGATGTATATCTTTTTTCATAATATTCTTCTAAAGCACTGCTTATTATACACATTCTTAGCGTATTGAAAAGTTATAAGCAGCATACACGCAATATTCTACTCTGCAGCATCAATTGGATCAATCATGGTGCGCTGGATGTTGCCGGCTCGCTGAAGTACTTGATCTCCGTAGAACTGCACACCAGGTGATTGCCAGTTACCACCAGCATAGTACTGAAGTGCCGCACGGCGCTCGGCGGTATAACCGCCAGAACCTGCGCCCAGATCAGTAAGGAATATACCTGATGCCATGAAGGCATGTGCAGGATTCCATGGATTCGGAACTGATACCCCAACGGCATTAGCTATACGATTTTGGTACCCCTCCCAGGTCGATGGAATAAACTGAGCCGGCCCCATTGCCCCACCCCAACCATTTCCAAACGGACATGATAAAGGGCGTGATTCAGGCTGAAGACCTAAGGCTGATGTAATTCTCTTGTACGGAGCAATATCCCGACTTGGCTTCATGATCTGATCCCACTGTTTTGAGGCCGGGTCTCCGGGTCGATTACAGGTACCAACATTCTGTCCGAGATTTGATTCCTGCTGAATGATCGCAAGAAGAAAGGCTGGACGAATTCCGGTAACACTGGATACATCTCTAGCAATACGTAGTGCCTCGCCAAATGGGATAGCCTCAACATCTCGCAGCGAGAACAACTCAGCTCGAATCTGTGCCGCACGCTGCTGCTTCTCTTGAAGCACATCCTGATATGACCGCTCCTCACTTCGGGCTACTGCTGCCAACTGCTCCTTTTCCTGCTCCTTCTGCTCTACCTCAGCCTTCTGTGCGGCAATCGCTTGCCGTGTGTCAGTTACTCGATCCCGTTGGCTTGATAACACTTCCTGCTCCTCCTCTGCCTCCTGTCGGGCTGATCGTATTTCAGCAAAGCGAGTCTGCAAGGAATCATTAATAGATTGAACTGTATTTATATCAGAAAAGAATTCAGAGAGACTTTCATTTGATAATGCTAGCTCCACAAGTGAGAGCTCATCCAGTGAGGCCCGGCGACGAATTAGTTCCGCCAAAGACTCCTGTTTACGGTTTATTTCAGCATTTAGATCTCCTATATATGACTCCCTGTCATCAATTCCATCCGACAATTCGCTAATACGAATATCATTAGAGCGTATTTCAAGCTGGGCTTTCTCTATTTCAGATTCAAGAATACTAACATCTCGCTCCAGAGTCTGTCGTTCCTGCCGCTTAACACCCAGTCGTTGTTCCTGGCGATCAATTTCATCCTGCAAACTATCAAGTTCAGCCTCCAGCTGAGCTCGACGCTCATCTGACTGAGCAAAGGCTCCTGTTGGGAAAAATGATAATGAAAATAACGCAAAAATAGCTACTGCGCATACACCGGTTGTGGTCCGGAAGAATATCATAGGGTTTATTATAGACGAACGATTGAAGGAAACCTTACTCTTCATCTTTATCCTCAGGACCTTCTTCACCCTCCTTACCTTCTCCCTCTTCATCTTCTTTCTTCTCACCTTCAACCTCGATATCATCAAAGCCAAACTCTTCTTCGTCATCTTCATCGGGCTCAAGCTCTTCAAGTTCTGTAGGCTCCTCAATCAGAACAACAACCTCCTCGTCATCAGCTAAAAGTTCTACACCATCAGGAACAACAATTTCACCGATAGTTGCCTGCGATCCAAACTCAGCCAGGCCAGAAACATCCACCTCAAGATATGAAGGAAGCTTGGTTGGATCAGCCTCTACCTCAACACTGTGAAGAATACGAACAAGTAGACCGCCTTTGTTCTTAATTGCTGGAGCTGTACCGGTAATCTCGATCGGTAGATCAACAGTAACTGTCTGTCCTTTCTCAATTACGTAAATATCAGCATGAATTGGGTTGTCAGTTACGGGATGAATATCAATATCCTGAATCAGGGCTGGTTGAGTCTTTCCATCTTCAATCTCTAATTCAAAAACAGTTGATGTTCCGGCTTCATGCCAGAGCTTTACAAACGTGGACATATCCATAAGGATTGGAGTTGAATCAGCGTCACGTCCATACATAACAGCCGGAAGCATGCCAGCCTCTCGTGCGGCGTTTGTATCATCTTTAAGATCTCGTTTTTTTACTTGGAGCTTTTTCATTACCCATATATGGTACCGAATTTTTTCAGATTCGCAAGCCCTAATACATGAACCGCATATAAATTGACTTATTATATAGAGATATGTACTATTTAGACCAGAAATAAATCCTTCAAACTTAAAAATAAGATGTTATGAAAAATCACTTGCATGATATTCCGGAGCCTGATGCATCACGTATGTCTCTAAATGGAACAAATGAAGTTCGAATCAAATTTCTTAATCCTGATACGGGGACTATAAAATCTCATAATGTGTTCTTCCTTGGGTACGTCGATGAATCTCATTCTTCATTTCGATTTGTTTATACAAACAGCTGGAGAAAGGATCCCAAAAAAACAGAAGGAAACGCACGGATAGCCTGTAAGTATTCTGGTGATCCTGTGAAAAACACTTCTTTTGAAAACTGGATACCGCCCTGCTGGATTATTAAAGGAAATAAGATAGATAAAATTATTCCAATTATATATATCAGCACCTTGGCAGATTATGGAGAGCGATTCAAAAAGAAGTGCAAGAGGATTCTCTACAAAAAAGCCAGACAAGTTTCAGGAGATGATCAGATGGAACTTGATCTTAAATAACAAATATAAAACCGCCAAAATTTCTCGGCGGTTTTTTCTATCGTGATACAATAACTGTATAGATTTACCAGACGTTTAACTTAGATTCTTACTATGTCAAAACTTGATTTTCTAGCCCTTGGTGATATTACAACAGATGATTTTATAAAACTTGAGGATGTTCGTATCGACACAGATAAGGATGAAGGAGATAAAGGCATGAAGGAGATTTGTTTCCGGTTTGGAGACAAAATTGAGTACGTAGATCATGACATTGTTCCAGCCGTTGGAAACGCACCTAATGCAGGTGTTTCAGCTCATCGTCTTGGCCTTAATACAGGTCTAAATACTAACTTTGGAGATGACATGGTTGGTGATATGAATCGTGAACAGCTTGAGAAAGAAGGGATCAACATGGATTACGTCAATATCCACGAAGGCGTAAAGTCGAATTACCATTACGTACTACGCAATGGTCCGGAACGAACAATACTTGTTAAACATTACGAGTATGACTACAAGCTACCTGACTTTGGTGAGGCACCGCGATACATCTATCTTTCTTCACTTGGTGAAAGTTCATTTGATCACCATGTGGAAATCGCTGAGTACATCGAAAAGAGTGATACGAAGCTAGCTTTTCAACCCGGTACATTTCAGATGAAGATGGGGTATGAGAAACTCGAGAAGTTGTACAAAGCTACACACCTCTACTTCTCTAACAAGGAGGAAGCCCAGCTAGTATTAGGAAATGATAGCAGTGACATGAAGGAGCTTCTGAGGGACATGCATGAGCACGGACCGGATATTGCTGTCATCACTGATGGCCCTAACGGAGCATATGTCTATGACGGAAATGAAGCCTGGCATATGCCGATGTACCCAGATCCAAAGCCACCAGTAGACAGAACCGGGGCTGGAGACGCCTTCTCTTCTACCTTTACTGCTGCTCTCGCGCTTGGAAAGGATATCCCAACCGCTCTGCGCTGGGGACCAATCAACTCAATGAATGTAGTTCAGCATATTGGTGCACAGGCCGGACTGCTTTCACAGAATCAATTACTTGAATACCTGGAAGAAGCAGCTGATGACTACGAACCAACTCAGATTATCTAGAGCACTGTAAGTACAAAGTTATTACAAAACCCCGACCGCAAATGTAGTCGGGGTTTTGTTGGGCATTAACCAAAACAATTTTATGACTGCTGGGCGGATGGAGGTTTAGACAGAATCTTAAGAAGCTCAGGGCTGATAAATGTCGTTATGATACTCAGTATCACCATAGCCGTCGTAACCTCCGGGGGAATAATTTCCATCTCCTGTGCAGTGAAAACAACTGCCAGTGTTGTCGATAGCTGCGGAATACTGGAGGCACCAAGCAGACGACTCTCAGATACAGAAAACCCGAGAATACGTGCACCATAAGCTCCACTGACATACTTTGATATTACTGACCCAGCCACAACAGCCAGCGTAAGCAGCCCAAATGACTCCAGATCACTAAATACAGTTAGGTCTGTATTAGCTCCAACAACCACAAAGAAGACGGGTATGAAAATACCGTAACTAATAGCACGCAACTTCCCTTTTAATATTTCATTATTAATATGTCCCGAAAGGACGAAGCCGGCAAAGAAACCGGCAATAATTGAGTGTAGTCCTAGTAGCTCAAATATAACCACGGTGCCAAAAAGAATTACAAACACTGAGCGCAATTCCTGCTGAAAAATATCCTCCTGCCGTCCAAATTTTTGAACAAACTTATCATGAATTTTAGGTATAGCGTACCGAAGAAAAGCCAGGAATCCAATAAGTAGTGTATAGAAAATAGGTAGTGGAATTGACGTAACTGGATCAACTGATTGAAAGAACACGGAAAGCAAAATCAGTGATGCAACATCCTGCAGAATAGTAGTTGCGATTACAATCTGTCCAAATGGTGTATGCAGAACCTTCGTCTTCTCCAGAGATGGAATTACCACCGCCAATGATGATGATACGAAAATTATTCCTAAAAGCAGGGATGTATTGAAATCATACGCAAATACCTGCCCGATACCAAATCCAACAATAAATGGTAATGCCCCGTTAAATAAGGCCAGCAGTGACACCTTGAGCTTCTCTGTATTAAGACTTGATAATCGTGTCTCAAGTCCGGCCATAAACATCAAGAAAACTAACCCAACCTCAGAAAGGAAAAGAATTGTATCATTCTCAGCTGGTGCAAACGTATCAAGTCCAAACGGACCGATAATCATACCAGCAATGATCAAGGCAATAACCCACGGCAAATGAAGCCGATTAAAAAGCTCGGAAAAGAACAAGCTTGCAAATAAGACCAGAAAGAATGGAAGGAGCTGAGTCATGTATATAGTATACCGTGCTATTAGCTATATATGTGAATGGGAAATTAACTTAGTATAGGATCAATCACACCAATTAGTTGCAGTGCCATTAACTACAATGGAGCAGAAATCTCTAACGTATGAACCTCAAGTTGCCGATTCTACCCAGGAGTCATTGCAGTATCAGATTGAGACTACAGCCAATACAATCGAGGAATCTCTTGTTTACTAGAAAATGAAACCCAGTACATACACCACCAAAAGTAAAAGCGAAAAACCACCAAAGCGTCAAATCTCTCTTTTTAGTATGTAAAGTGGATCTTTCACAAATATGTTATATAACCAAATAATTCTTGTTATATAACAAACTTTTTTCTGTTATATAACAAGAATTATTTATGATTCAAAGTATCAAAGTTCAGACAAACGTATCAGTGAGATAATAAATTATTTTATACCTGCTTTATACATAACTAATTTAATAATATAAAAACTACATCTTGTTATTTTCGACTCTTTACTTTTTTTACTGCATCCATGATTGAATCAACACCCATTCCATATTCTTCGATTAGTTGAAGTGGTTCGCCGCTTTGCCCGAAGCTATCATGGACACCAATGAACTCCTGGGGTACCGGTACATTCTGCGACAGTATTTCAGCCACCGCTGAGCCCATTCCCGCCGATACCTGATGCTCCTCGATTGTTACCACCGCCCCGCATCGCTTGGCAGCCTCAATTACCGACTGCTCATCCATTGGCTTGATAGTGTGGTTGTTGATTACCACCGTATTAATTCCCTCCTCCGCCAGTCGTTTGGCAGCTACGAGTGCATTATGCACCAGTGGCCCGCAGGCAATCAGCGCGACTTCCGGATTCTCGCCCTCCCACAGCCAGTTAGCACGGCCGAACTCAAACGGAGACTCCTCTGTAGTGATTACTGGCGTCTTCTCACGGGCAACGCGGAAGTATAACGGCCCATCCTCACGGGCGGCAATATGAACCGTTTTACGGGCCTCTTGATAGTCTGCTGGTACAACGACCTTCATATTGGGCTGAGCTCGCATCAGGGCGATGTCTTCTAACTGCTGGTGCGTTGCTCCATCCGGCCCAACGGATACCCCGGCATGGGCACCAAGAATCTTTACAGACACATTGTTCAGCGAAATAGTGGTTCGTATTTGTTCGTTGTTACGACCCGGTGAAAATGCAGCATAACTAGAGATGAACGGAATCTTTCCCATAGCCGCCAATCCAGAAGCCACTGTTGCCATGTTCTGCTCGGCTACGCCGACCTCTACATAGCGATCAGGAAACTCATCCTTGAAAAACTGCGTCCTGGTTGAGCCAGCCAAATCGGCACAGACGGCAACAATGTTCTCATTTTCACGCGCTGCCTCAACCAGACCTTCGCCGTAACCGTTACGGGTGTAGTCTACTGGTGGTTCCTCAGCAAATATATCTGGATGTAGTTGTTGGTCTTTTTTAATCATGTTTCTTTTTATTTCTATAGACCTCCTTTACCCTCTTCACAAGATCATACATCTGCTTTGCTTTATCGATTGACCCATCTTCAATCTGTGTTTGACTTGAGATAATTTCACTGGCTTGTTTCCTTGAACGTACATTATTAAACTGTTCAAACAAATCACGATTCTCGATAATAAACCTACGATCATCCTCAGGTAACGTATCGAATATATTCTCATCATCAATATTAATCCCAGTATCGAAAACACTTTCTACTTCGGATTCATTTGAGCTTTCTAAATTGTTAATTGATTCCAAATTCATGGTATTTATTCTAAGTGACTTGCCTCGATATGTCCGCCCATCGTGCGTAACTCGCGTAGAAAAGACTCTTCCTGCTGCCCTTTCTCTGGTGGCTTTCCGTGCCAGCCAGGCTTGAACTCAATCTCATCAATCCCCTTCCCTGGGATAGTGTGCGCCAGTATCAAGGTTGGATCTTCGTACACTGCCTTTGATTCCTCAACCGCTGCGATAAACTGCCTAATATTATGCCCATCAACATCAATAACGCGCCAGCCAAAGGCCTCATACTTATCTCGCAACTCCTCAAGCGGCATCACGTCTTCTGTGAATCCATTGATCTGAATGTTGTTTCGATCCATAACGGCAGTCAAATTTCCAAGCTGGTTGGCCCCAGCAAACATGGCTGACTCCCAGATGTTGCCAGCCTGCTGTTCACCATCACTCATACAGCAGTAAATGCGCATCTTCTTGTCATCCATCTTGGCTGCGTATGCCATACCAGCCGCCTGTCCAAGCCCACTACCAAGCGGACCACTGGTAGTCTCCAGGGCCGGGATACGAGTTCTCTCAGGATGTCCTTGAAAACGACTCCCATACTTACGTAGTGTTGTTTCCACCTCACTTACCGGAAAGTAGCCAGCATGTGCCATAGTTGCGTAACGAACCGGCACAATGTGTCCATTCGAAAGTATGAGTCGATCCCGATCCTCCCACATCGGATCATCAGGTCGATGACGCAGTATAGAAAAGTAAAAGGCCGTGAAAATATCTGTCATGCCCAGCGGTCCGGCCGTATGGCCTGAGCCAGCATTTGCCAACATCTTGACGATGGTTTCTCGGATAGCTAGTGCCCTCTCCTCTAGTTCCTTTATTTTGTCATCAGATATAGTCATACGTGTATAGAAATCTGATTTTATTATAACACCAAATCTCAGTCAGCTAATCCAGACTACTCATCAGACCTAGTAAGCTGTTCCAGGGCTGATTCAATATTTTCTGCTCCGAAGATTGCTGACCCACTGATAAGGCGAGTAGCTCCTGCATCCACAAGTTGCGGAGCTGTCTTGAATGTAACCCCTATATCTACACCTATAGATAGATTAGGGTGGGCTTTTCGAATGTCTTTAAGTTTTTGGTACACCAACGGATCTAGCTCTACACCGTGGTAACCAATCTCGTCACTACCCATCAACTGTAGAAAATCAATCTTATCTACAAATCGATCCAGAAGCTCATTAGAATTAGACGGTTTTAATGCCAGGCCAATCCCAACCCCTTTTTCAGCCAGTTTATCAAATATCTCTTCATGCTTTTCAGTGCTATCTGCGTGAATTATTACCGCACTGGTACCGGTGGCTATCCAGTCATCAAGAACTGATTCTGGCCTATTGACCATAAGGTCGACTTCAAATTGCAGCTCCTTCCACAATGGAAAGCCTTGTTTTTGGTCTACGATTTCATCAAAATATGCAGTTTCGGGAGTACCTGTGTACGGCCATGTGGCATCCGGTGCAAATTGTCCATCAATGACATCAATCTGTACAAGCTGAACGTAGTCTTTTACCTGCTCCATCTCAGCTCGCATAAGCTGATAACTTTCTGGAATTATTGCTGGAATTACTTCGGTCATGTTTAAGGTGTTAGGAATCTAGGTGATTAGGTGTTTAGATAATTATTAATTAACTTAATATCTTTCTTGTCTTTCTTGCGACCGTAGGCCTGCTTGAATTGTATAAGATCCTTCAGATTCATGAAAGGAATACCGTCTATAATATCCTCCCTGCTTTTGGCTTCTGCTAAAGTTACTGGATAATCCTCCAATTCTAATTTCGATGCAATTTCCACATCACCTTTATCAAGAAACTCTGTGCCGTCACACCTGTTTGTGTGCTTCCATTCACTTGTCTCCTTCAGCTCTGCAAAAAGACTTTGGGTAACAACTACATCCACATCACTTGTCTCTCTAATTTCATGTGCAGCCAACGTACCACCACTAAAGACAAGATATTGATCCGATGCTAAATCAAGATCCTTCATAATACTGATCACCTGGTCTTTATTCAGCATGCGGCAGATTGTTATCAATTTTTTCTATCCGTCGCTGGTGGCGTGTCTCAGTTGAAAAATCAATGCCCAACCAGCCATCAATGGCCTTGATAGCATCATCCTCAGAGACAAAACCAGCAGCAATGCTAATAACATTGGCATCATTATGCTTGCGGCTAAGCGTGATTATCTCTGGTGTTGATCCATAGTAGACCACGGCACGAACACCTAGGTAACGATTGGCAACCATTGCCTCTCCTTGGCCAGAATGACCAAAGATAATTCCAAAGCTTTCTGAATCATCACCGACTGCCTGTGCAGCCGGGTGAATAAAGTCTGGATAATCATCTTCCTTTCTAAAACTACTGGCACCATGATCAACTACCGTGTGCCCAGCCGCATCAAGGTGCTCCTTAACAGCCTCTTTAAGCTCGTATCCGGCATGGTCTGTAGCAATATGAATCTTCATACTTATTCTTTTTTCTTAGCGCTAATATGTTCTCGTGCATACTCCTTTGTACCTCCAACCTTTTTTCCGGGATTGAAAATATTTTCTGGATCAAAAATTTTCTTCACTTCCTCGAACAATTCATACACCTCTTTTCCGTACATTTTTTTTAAAAATGGCGTGCGTACAATTCCGTCGTTATGCTCGGCTGTAATTGTTCCTCCATACGAAATCACAAGATCATAAAATTCATCAGCAACTGCCATTATTTTATCCTTTTGTGCATCGGTGGTCAGATCCATCAAAGGAATTATGTGGAAGTTCCCATTACCTGCGTGACCAGCAATGTTAACTGCAATATCACTGCCTTCCAGAATATTAATGGCCTTCGGGAGAAATTCCGGTACATCCTCAGGTTTAATACAGAAGTCCTCTATAAATGGAGCTGTTTGCTTGCCCTTAACATGCTGGCGAAGAAGGTTGAAGCTCTGCCGACGCATCACCCAATATTTTTCCTGCTCTTCTTCTTCATATAATGTACGCGAGTATGCATCAAAATCCTCAAGCACCTCCTCTACCTGTTTTGTTTTCTTATCTAATTCTTCTTCAGTGTCCTCGGCGAGTTCTACAAGCAGGATGAGTTTTGGTATACCCAGCATCTTAACTCCAATCCATGCTTCAGGAATAAATCTAGACGCAAAGGAAAAGAAGTTTGATCCAACTTTGCGGGCAATCTCCGGCATAAAACGCAGGCCAAGTTTCAGGGTCTGGTCATCAAAAGCCTCAAGGCTGTCTGGGTCAAGTGGTAGAAGCCTATTAACAAGATCAGGTACGGCATCCCAGTCCTTGAAGAATACCGACACCAGCCGCGTATGTGGCTTCTTTTTAATTAGTCGCACATTAGCCTCTGTCATCATTCCAAGTGTTCCCTGGCTTCCAACAAACAGCTGACTCATGTCGAACGTACCAGACTCGCGATCCCAAACATCCCACAAGGCATAGCCAGATGAATTTTTTGTTGTTGATGGCTTGGCTGCTTTTACAAGATCGTAATTATCCTCAAGAAGAGAATACATTCGACGGTAAATATCACCGATGAAGTTATCCTGTGACTTAACACCTTCTAATTCCTCTCGATTCATCGGACCAAATAAATACTCCTTTCCGTCAGCCAGGACCATCTTTACTGAATTTACAAAGTCACGCATCTGTCCATATCGAAGTGTCTTCTCGCCTCCGCAATTATTCATAACCATACCGCCTAAGGCTGCAATTGATTTAGAAGCTGGATACACTGGCATCGTTAAATGATCAGGCGTAAGCTTCTTTTCAAAATCACGATAGTACACACCTGGCTGCACAACAGCGTGATCATCACTTAGCTCAAGCACAACATTCAGGTGCTCGGTACAGGACATAATCAGGGAATCATTGAGCGGTCCACCAGTCATATCGGTTCCGGCAGAGCGGCCTGTGATGGAAAGATATGGATTCTCTTCCTTGTGACGAGCTACATAAGAAACAATCTTTTCTACATCAGACGCAGACTCTGGAAACACAACTGCTTCTGGATGCACTTGAAAAAGGCTAGTATCACGACTAAATGTCTCTCGTGTCTGATTATCAGCCTTCACCGTCACCCCGGTTTCTTTTGTTATTTGAGTAATATCCATTACAAATTACGAGTTATTTGCCGCCTTTTTAACATGCTCAAGAAGTGTGTGTGAATACCCCATCTCATTGTCATACCAGGCCAATACCTTGACTAATTCACCACCAACGACCCTAGTCATGGAAAGGTCCACAATAGATGCATAAGGTTGGCCAACGATGTCACTGGAAACAAGTTCCTCATCAGTAACAGCAAATACGTTTGACCACTGATCAGTTTTAGCAGCAGCTCGAAGAAGATCATTCACATCCTCCACACTCGTTTCCGTCTCTGATACGAATGTAATATCTGCAACCGACCCGCACGCAACTGGCACTCTAAGTGCAATACCGTCAAACTTATCCTGAAGATCTGTAATTACCTTTGTCGTTGCCTGAGCAGCACCTGTAGATGAAGGAACAATATTCTGTGCTGCGGCGCGTCCTCGACGAGGCTTCTTGTTTGGACTATCAACAAGATCCTGACTTGATGTGTAGGCATGAATAGTGTTCAGCATGGCATGCTTTATTCCAAGCATTTCATTCAGAACAGACACAACTCCTCCACCAGCATTTGTGGTACAGGAGGCATTGGATGTAACCTTGGTGGTCTCAATCTCATTATCGTTTACTCCCATCAAAATAGTACTGCTAATACCTTCTTCTGGCTCACCCTTAGCCGGAGCCGAAATAACAACTCGCTTGGCACCAGAATCAACGTGCTGAGCAGCATCCTTATAATCAGTGAAGAATCCAGTCGATTCCACAACAACATCAACATCATACTCACTCCACGGAAGATCATGAGGAGATTTCTCTGAAAGATACGGAATAGAAGTACCATCCACAACTAGTGAGCCTTGGTCATCCGCAACAGATACAGAAAATGGAGCTCTGCCGTGTACAGAATCGTACTTTAGCAGATACGCCAGGTTGTCTATTGGAGCAAGATCATTAATTGCCACCACTTCAACATTTTCATCATTCTGTGCAAGTCGAAAAAAAGCTCGTCCGATACGTCCAAATCCATTGATAGCTATGCGGTGTGCCATATAAAGAAATAATTACGTTAGTAGTGTATGTATTGTATCACCCTTACTGATCATTGCCGGTAAAAATACTTCCTAGCAAACTGCTCTTTATCCATTCATGCATGTAATGACGATACAGTAAAAATAATCCGATAATAACAGCAAATATAACGCTTGATTCAAATAGCATCTTTTCTGGGTTTGTAATTATGTTCCCGAAATAAAAACCAGTTGCAATGATTGCAGCTGACCAGATTGGCTGAGCGATCAAAATTGGCATATAAAAGTTTCGAGTTGAAACACGTGCAATACCTGCCATAATCACCACAAACTGAGATACAAGATTTATAGGTGCTATTCGTGAAAAAAACATCAAGTAAAAATAATTTTCCCTAAACTTCTCTCGCCAGCTATCATTGGCCTTACTTAAAAATGAGTTAAATTTACTTGTAACCCACTGTGCGATCTTGATCTGCTGAATTTCATAATTCCCTTTTCTGAAAATGTAAAACAATACCGAATCCCTAATTAGTGAGCCTGATATGTATAAAAAGAAAACCGGAAAGAAAGATAGAGAGCCGAGTGATATCAACACTCCGGATATTATTCCGGTTACTGGCCCTTCAAGAATAAATAAAAAAAGTAGTGCAAAGTAGCCGTACTGTGATACCCAGTACGACACCTCTCCGCTCAAAGCTGTTACTGATGTATCCATGTTCTGTATACTATCGCAAAAGTTATACTTTTGGAGAACCACTTCGATAATCACCCACCAATTGGGAAAACTCTCTCTTCAGGTGGTCATGTAGGTAGTGGTAGTAAAGACCAAGAAACACAAGAGCTATCAGCGTAAAAACACCGGCTTCATTTAGTAGCTTGGCCGGGTTCTGAATCGTATCGCCAAGATAGTATCCAGCTGCAATAACAATACCGCTCCAGAATGGCTGACCAATAACAATTGGTGGGTATACTTTACGCAATGGCATTTTCAGTACACCTGCCATAGCAGCAACCGTTTGAGATGATGCAGGTAATGGAGCAAATTTTGCAAGAATCATAATTGGAAAGTAATGTCGCCGGAATCGATCAGCCCATTCAGGTTCCGAAGTATTGCCCTCTCCTAAATAATCAAATCGTTTTAGTGGTTTATGTAGTATTGGAATCTTCTCCAACCAGGCACTGCGGTTAAATGCTAAAAAGTAAATTATTGTGTCGGTAATTGTTGTACCGATAACATACATTAAAAAAATCGGAAGCGGCTCCAAAGCCCCGAGCGATATAAGTATTCCAGATGTAAATCCAACCGAAGCTCCTTCAATAATAAAAAGTGGAAGAAGAATGAAGTAACCATACTGAGATATCCAGCTGAGTATCTCAGCTCCTGCCATAGTTGTTGTAGCAACATCCATTAAAAATTATTTAAATGACTACCGAGCCTTTATTAGTTCCTGAGCAACTTCATCAGCTTTAATGTCTCCATGGCTGGCGTGATAGACCGCCTTCTCATTTCGAATGATCAAAATTTGTGGAGATTCATGTTTTACATCAAGCTCCTCAGCAATTCTATCTGAGATCTCTTTAGCGTTCTGAACAATCACGATATACATACTTTCTGAGATGACATCCTGACGATCCAGTTTTTTAATTCGTTTATGAGCATCAGCGCTTACCGGACAAGAGTTTGAGTGCTTAAATAAGATAACTGGCTGATCCTTTGATTCATTTAGTACCTTCTCCCAAACTTCTGGCTTATGTAGTGATTTCATAGCTTTAATTAGTATCTAATATTCTTACTAGTTTATAATACAATATAAATACAGTTATATCAATGTATATCTTATAATTCAGAGACATCGCGTGGGAGAAAAATGTTCATTCCCCACTCCAATATAGCCCGTAATTTGGAACGTATACCTATTGTACTCATAAGATAAATCGATTTATATGCCACAGTTGCCAGTGGGCCGGAAAATTTAAGTGGTCCAACCTGTGCGTATGTATGACCTTTTCCAACTGAAACAACCAAGCCTTTATCCTTCCAGTGAAAATCATCGAGTGGTTGATTTCTAATAGACTTGATGACATTTTGCGCTGCCTGCCTACCTTGTCGTACAGCAAACTGTGCCCGCATCGGATACGGACCAACCCCATCTCGCTGAACCCAACCTTGATCACCAGCCACAAAAACTTCTGGATAATTTTTAGTATGTAAAGCCTTCGTTACGTGTATACGTCGAGTTTGATCATCTACAGACACCGGCCGGGTTGAAACAATTCCGAATTCACGCGCTTTAACCCCTGCCACCCAGACAACACACTGACTTGGAATAAACATATCAGCCACACTTACTCCGTCTGAGTGAACCTCGGTAACGTACTGATTCGTAACGACATTTACATATTTTTTTTTCTTTAAGGCTGCATGAGCCTTGTCTGCAAACCAAACATCAAGCCCGCTTAGTAGACGATCGCTTCCCTCAAGAATTGTGATTCGTGCCAAATCAATCAGGTCGGGAAATGCAGCGGCCATCTCATGATTAAACAGATCTGCAATTTTAGCTGCCAACGTAACACCGGTCGGCCCACCCCCAACCACAATGACATGAAGCAATTCCTGCTTTTTGTGAAGATCAGTTTCTGACTCGGCTGCCTCAAAATGATTGATCAATCTATTTTTTAATGTTTGTGCGTCCGTAAGCGTCTTTAGGGTATATGAATGCTCCGCTGCTCCGGGAGTATTATGAAATATTGTTTCTGATCCAATGCCGGAAATTAGATAGTCATACGAAATAGTTGTCTCTTTATCCTTCTTCATTTCAAGAGATGTATTTTTTGAGAAGTAGTTTATGGCTTTATTGTCAAAATCAACTTGATTCACATCACCTTGCACAAATCTAACCTTTCCTTTCTCAATCATAGTACGAACAGACTGACGCACGCTGGACGGGGCAAGATTACCAGCAACAACCTCGTAAATCATAGTGACGTATAGCAAGTGATCTGTGTTTGAAAGTAGTGTAATCTCAATATCATCCTGCGGATTTGACCTCTTTACCAGTTCACATACAGCATGAATGCCTGCATAACCACTACCAAGTACGACAACCTGTTTAATTGTCTCAGTAGGTACTTCTTTTGTTGGCGACTTATTCATCTTTATGTACATCAGATTGTAATTGAGGCTTCATGAAAAGTGCAGCAATCCATACACACAGTGTAGATATTAAGGAAAGTAGACAAAACTCGCAAATGGCTTCTATTTCCCAAATCTGAAGGTACAGAAACCAGAAGGATACAATCATACCAATAGTAGACACTCCAAGCAGCACTCCATAAGATATGCCATCCCTGCGATAAAAGAACGCTGTTAAAAATGCAGATAGAACCCCATAATAAAAAACTCCAAATGCAGATACCGGTACGCCAAAAATAACTGCCCATGAGCTTGTTAGGACAGTGCTGCAACCATCAATTAAGCTACACACAACTGGTGTGGCTGAGTAGTGACCCATTGTTAGGTATACTGCATCACCAAGACCAATCAAGGCTGCTGCAAACGCAACACCTATAAAGATAGATTGTTTTTTTGTGCGTATAAAATCAGGCATCAATTTCACATACATTATACAGTGCTTCTTGATCCTCAGCAGTAAGCGATATGTTTTCAAGGGGCTGATCCTCCATCAGATAGTACATAACTGAATCTGAACTTGAAACATGACCAACTCCAAGAGCGTGTCCGAGCTCATGCGTCAGTGCCAGACGAAGATCACTTTGATCCTCAAACTGATACACCGTCATCTTGTCACCGGTGAAGATTGCTTGGCTGAACTCTCGCGGTGAGCCGAAACGCTCGGTAAAAGTACTTGCTGTTTCATTGTATTCTGCAGCCACAGTATTTCCACGATCAGCAAGATCATTAACCTGACGCCTTAAAATCTCCAGATCATCCTGCTGGGTTTCCAGTCGATTTAATTCATCTCGAAGCCGTTCCTGCTCTGCAATCAGATCATCCCGCTCATTCTCCGGAGCGCCACCCTGCTGATTCCAGTCACGAACTGTTTGGTTGTAAGCTTCAAGATCTGCCTCGTACGCATCCAGTTGAGTCTCGTATGAATTCAGACGACTTTCGTACTCATTCGAAGCTGATTGATATGCATTGATAATTTCAGAGTGAGATGCTTCCAGGTCGGTCAACGTGTCCTCATATGATCGAACCGTATCCGTTGTTTGTTGACGATGATCAAATTCGAAATCAATCACAAAATCAGCTTCCGAGTCATAAACAAAGAGTTCTCGGTCTACTGGTGTCTCCCAAACTTCCTCCGCATCAGCAAGAAGCTCTTTTACGGTACTTGTAGACACACCAAATCTAGAGTCTATGTCTCCGACACGATACGGAATTGGATGTGCGCATGGCCCAGCAAATAGGCGGCTTGATGATATACCAGAAAATGTTGCGACTGCCAAAATTCCAATTATCACGTACGTTCCGATTCTATGCATAGTCAAGATTATATCATTTTTACGACTCACTAAGAAAGTTTACAGCCTCTTGGTGCGCTTTTTCAGCCTGTGTTTGAGTCACGTCTGTCCCACCACTTCCTGAAAACATTAAATTTGATTTATCAGAAACATGGCTTAGATCTAGCAGGTGTCCAATTTCATGAGCAAGAACACGAAAGTCATAACTAGTTGTGTACTCAGCCACCGCAACTGTATCCTTGGATGAAAATGCTATTCCATTTAGACCGCCAAGTGAGGGCGTTATAACCACGTATACCTCTCTTGATGATATAGAAGGTAAAATCGACTGCAATCTATCCGGGTCAGCCACTAGTTCCGGGCCAGATAATGACACATCAGATAGGGTGATTTCACTTACAGTGATTGGGGATAGTTCAACTGCTATCTGGTGTAAAATTTGATTAGTGTTTGATATTAAGCGTTTCGGTCTATCCGTATTGCGATCTTCTGATGCTTCTGTTAGGACGTATACAGTGACTGGAATGGACTGTTTATCTGCATTGATTTGTTGTGTGTACTCACCGGTCGCAACATCATCCGGAGTCTTTTGAAATTGAAAGTACTGATACCCTCCAAAGATATACAGCATAGAAAGAATAAATATACCAGCAACAAAGCGGCGAAGTATTTTACTCCCCAGAGAGCGTGGCTGAATCGGCTCAGGCTCCATTTCAAATAGAGTCTTGTTTTCTGAGTAGATTATTTTTTTATTATCCACTAATTATTTTGTTACAGACCCTACAATCCCTTCAAGAATATAAGCCTTGAGCTGAGAAACAGAGATGAATTTACTCTGTTCAACATGTGTGCGAATATCACCAGCGACTGTTTCTGGCGTAGGGTGTTGGGCCAACCAGCTCCAGCTAGTCTTATTCTCGACAACTACATCGATTGATGCACCTTCTATTGTTACAACCACTTCATGTAGTAACTTAATAGGAATGATACGAAGGAGGCGAGCCTGCCCGTATATATCCATCTTCACAATCTCATCATCTATTACCACAGAATCAATTGCCTCGGTAAGGGCAAGTTTTCGCACGTAAAGTGTTAACAGTTCTTGGTTCAGTACACCTCCTGGTAAAATTTCTACATCAATAATTCCGGAAGGGGAGCTTTTGATCCGTCGATTTATTCCGGTCTTAATCTCAATTTGACCATGATCAATCTGCTCACCGTCAATCTGAGAGCGAATCGCTTCTATTGCAGGAGCGGATGTTGTTACCTGGGCAAATGCTGGAACAGCCAATAATGATATGACCAGTATAAGTATGTATGTGTGAAATTTCATATTGTAAGAATGTATACGTTACTGTTATTGATTATCTAATCTACCATCTACGACTGTCGCTTCGCGAACATCATCTGCCTTATGCATACCCTGCATTTCACTAAGCTTATGTTTGATCTTCGACCAGAGCCACCACAGAGCAATCACCATCAGCACAACAGTACCACCAAACAAAAATAGGAGTATCTGTGCAAGTAAAAACGGTCCACCAAGCAGATCCGTAAATGAAAGAATACTAAGCATGCCAAGCATAAGAAGCACTAATGCCGCATAGTAGATCATGTATCCATACACCATGTCCTTCACCTCCTGGCGAGCTGCGGCAGTGAAGCTTGAATCATCTGCTGCCGCTCTTTCTTTAGTGCGGTCAATAAATTGTTTGGTTGTTTGAAAATAAGATAAACGCATATCGATATATTTATTTACGCCTCCAAGACATCAGTTACAATCCTTTCTGATATTGCCTTTATGCGGCGATTTATGCGGCGAACGTAGGGGTCAATCTGAAATGCCAAATCATTTATTCCAAGCAGATATAACCCTGACAGTGAGCGAACACGTGACAATGCTACATACCCCTGCCCAGGTACAAAAGTTCGTGATAAATCAATTGCCGCCTCATCAAGTGTCATTCCCTGGCTTTTGTGAATTGTAACAGCCCACGCAAGCCGTAGTGGTATCTGTGAAATATAAGCATTGTCTCCATCTACGTAGGATCGCTGCCACCGAACACGTTCCGGGGTAATCTCCTTCCCATCACGAGTTTTTACAACAGGAAGTCCGTGACTGAATCGCTCTATAGTGCCACGAGTTCCGTTTACATACTGACCATCCGAGTCATTTTTTATAAACATTACTTCAGCCCCTGATTTAAGTCGCAATGACTCAGCTGCTAATGATCCTCGTTTTAAGGTATTTACCTTTTGCGCTGATCCTGATGTATGCATATCGTACACATGAAGATCTCCCGACAATTCATCAAGATGCTCCTCATTAACAGTGTCGACATCAGCATTATGTGTGTATAGACGGGTAATGTTAGCTATGTCAGACTCCTTCACAATACGGCTAGCCACAACTTCTCGTGTGCTGGCTTCAACTCGCCCTTCACGAATATCGGACAGCACCTGAATAAACTGTTCATCCTCCTGGCGAAACTGCTCAGTGAGATAACACATTGCTATATCTGCCTCATCCCAGACTTGTGACTGCGTTACGTACTGCGGACCGCCACGCTTTGTAATTGGCGGTAGCTGAAACAGATCACCGCTCATTACAAGCTGTATCCCTCCAAACGGTATATCCTGCCCCGAGACGGCTCTAGCAATATCATCAAGAAGATCAAGTTGAGAGGCACTAAGCATACTGATTTCATCAATAATTAGCACGTCGGTCTCGCTGTAACGTTTATGTAAAAATTCCTTTTGTGCCAAAGCATCAATCTCTTTTTTGGTCATCTCATCCTTGATACCCATACCACTCCAGGAATGAATTGTTCTTCCACCAATATGTGTAGCAGCAATTCCTGTCGAAGCCGTGACTGCCACTGTCTTTTCTTGTGAGTGACACCACTCAATATACTGATTAAGTAGATGCGTCTTTCCGCTACCGGCTGGACCGGTAACATAGGTAGAAACACCACGCTGCAAAATATCAAAGGCTTGCTCTTGAGTCATAACTTCTTACATTGTAACAAATCTAAAGATAAAAAGCCTGCTGAAACAAAGCTTTAAATTAAAGAATAATCAGCAATCTTTAGCATATGTAGAAAAAAATAATTTAATCCTTAGCATAGTATGTCTGTCCATGAAGATTGTCCGGGCGCATATCACTCTCGTCACGCATCTTGTAGCCATCTCCGTAGCCCTCGCGCTTCATAAGTTCAGTTGGTGCATTGCGGATTCGTTTTGGAATTTCCAAATTACCGTAGCGCTCCACATCATTCTGTGCTGCTCGGTATGCATCGTATGAGGCTCTTGATTTCTTACAATTTGCCAAATACACGCAGGCATCCGCTAAGTTAATTTCTGCCTCCGGTAGACCAATCCGCTCGACTGCAGCAAAGGCCTCATTTGCAACCACGATAGCTGTCGGAACTGCCTGCCCGATATCCTCAGACGCAAATATAACCATGCGTCGAGCAATAAACTTTGGATCCTCGCCACCAGCAATCATGCGAGCCAGGTAATAGAGAGCTGCATCAGGTTGAGAGGCACGCAAACTCTTGATGAAAGCACTGATTGTATTGTAATGCTCTTCTCCGCGATCAAAGCGAAGACGTGTAGAGGCCGCTGCCTTGTCCAAGGTTTCCTCAGTCACCTCTTGATATAAATCATGTGCTGTCTCAATTAGAGACAATGCTCTTCGTCCATCACCATTTGCAAGCCGAGAAACCAAGTCTTTTGTGTCCTGATCCATCGATATATCAGTGCGCGATATTATTTGAGTAATCTCTTCTTCACTTAATGATTTCAATGTAAAGACCTGTACGCGTGACAGCAATGCAGAAATCACCTCGAAACTTGGATTTTCTGTTGTAGCACCAATCAGGACAAGTGTCCCGTCTTCAACATACGGTAAAAGAAAATCCTGCTGTGCCTTATTAAAACGATGTATCTCATCAAGGAAAAGGACCGTCTGACTAGGTGATTCATCAGCAGCAGCGACAACCGTGCGCAGATCTGCCTTTCCGGCATTAACCGCACTGAGCTCATGCAGATCTGCATCTATGGCTGCTGCATAGATGCGAGCAATTGTGGTCTTTCCGGTACCAGGTGGGCCCCATAGAATAAAACTCATAATCCGAGCATTCTCCACCGCCTGCCGCAGTGGTTTATCAGTACCAACAAGATGCTTCTGTCCTATAAAGTCTTCCAGAGAGGTTGGGCGAATTCTATCAGCTAATGGTTGCATACTTTGCATCATACTACACAGAAAACCTAAAAAACTGAGATCGGTATCCGTATAAGCCTGTCATCAACGCTTGATGGATTACCACGCCCATCAGTGTTCGAAGTAGTAATGTAAAGATACTGTCCTGATGGATCAACAATAACGGTGCGAATACGCCCATACTTATTTTTAAAATGTGTTTGAATATTACCCACCTGTATCTCTGTACCAGTATTTATAATCCGAGCTTCATACAAAGCCTGACCACGGAGCCCTCCGTAAAAAAGTGAGTCTCCAACAATCGCTGCGCTAGCCGGAGCCCAGGTAATATCTTTACCTGAATGCTCTAGAGGAGGCACACCATTACAATCATCATCCACCGGCCACGCTGGATTATACACACCGTCCTGTCCGCAGGTTTCATCCCCCTCGAGATACGGCCATCCGTAGTTACCTCCGGCTTGAATAAGATTAATCTCATCCAGACCACTACGAACGCCGGAACGGCCGTGCTCAGTAACAAAAAGCTGTCCAGAAGCATGCCATGCCAGTCCTTGCGGGTTGCGATGACCGTATGAATACACCGCATTACCGAACGGATTATCCTCCGGAATGGCACCGTCTTCATGCACGCGAAGCACTTTACCCTCCAATGCATCTGTGCGCTGCGCTAAATCTGGATCGGTTGCATCCCCGGTCAGCACGAATAGATATCTATCTGAATCAAAAGCCATTCGACCCCCATCGTGATACATGGCTCCAGAAATTCCATCAATTATAACTTTTGGTTTAGTAAGCTTTCTGGAATCATATTTGTATCGAACAATCTCATTTTCTAATCCATCATTTTTGGTAATTGTTCGATATATGTACAGCCAGTTATTCTGCTCAAATTCAGGATGCAGTGCAATTCCAAGCAGGCCTGATTCACCTTGCTGCTCTGCACCAATAATTGTACGTTTCAATATTTCTCCATCCACAGACAGTTCCAACAATGAGCCAGTTCTTTCAGTTAGTAGAATATTTCCGTTAGGAAGAAAAGCAATCCCCCATGGAACTGACAAGTTATCAGCGATGGTTGTGATTGATTTACCTGCTGCTTCCTGTACCTGTCGACTCTCAGATCTAGACACAATTTCAGCGGTAGTTGTTGCCGCCGATTCTGACTCGGGAGATGGCTGAAAAAACCAGGCAACTGGATTAGAGAATAAAAATGCAGCCACCACAGCCACAGCAACAGCAACAACACTAGTTGTAATAATGATTTTTTTCATAATTTATCCATTCAACTGACGCTGTAGATCTGCAACCATCTCCCGCAGATCTGTAATTTGTTGCTGAAGAGCACTTCTTGAATCGTCTGCCGATGAGTGATTTTGTGATGAGTCACTTGACCGAACTCTTATCTGCACTCGATTACTCTCCGAGGTTGAATCTGATTCTGCAGCTTTTTGATTCAAGACGGTTCTTGTCTCACCATTCACCATTCCGTATCCAGTCGTGTACTCCGCTCCTGTGCAAACGATATCATTATCACACTGAAACTCCTGTACAGCCTTCTTGGTTAGTGATCCAAAATAATTTGTCTCCTGACCAGGTGAACCAGGACCGGATGATATCAGTCGGTATCCAACCCGATTCAACAATCGTTGCAAAGCAACAACCTCAGTATCATGCACGCCTATGATTAAACGCTTGCTTATAATTTCTTTTACCGGCTGTTTACTACTACTTTTTTTATTTTGGCTAAGAATCACCTGATTTGAGTCGTGCTCATTATTCATTTTATTACTATCTTTTTCTTCTCTATTTACACGATAATTATCAGATTCATTCTCTTCACTTGATGATTTTTTGTCCCGGGTATCACTGGAACGTACTATCATTCGAGAATGTGAGTCACTGGACTTATCGTTACCATTAGTCTCTGACAAGGTCCCATCATCCCAACATAAGGACGAAGGTGACCACGGTTTTAGGCCATCAGATTCATATAATTTTTTTGCATAATCAACATTGCCCTCAACAGTATAGATATCCATACCCATCTCATCTGCTACATCGTTATGCCAGCTATCTAAAAGCTGGTAGATCCCAACAGCATCGCTCTCTTCGTTTATCAGCACTCCACCTCCAGCGTAAAATTGACGAAATCCAGACTCACAGCGAGCAACATCAACCATTACATGATCATCACCAAAAACATCCTCAATATGATCACGGATTCCACTGTTGTTGCCAGTCACAAAATCACTTTCACCTCTTGGTTGCAAAACATTAATTGCCGCATGAGACACCTGAGGCAGCAAAAGTATTGCAGTCACTACAGTAATCATTATAGTTTTACAGAAAAAATTCATAGGAACAGGATGCATCGAATTAGTTCGTAATTATTGGCGAACTGTGAATATACTCACGCTTCTGAAGACATCGAAGGATAAAGTCGGCCACATCTGCTCTTGAAATTGTATCGAAAAGACCTGCCTTGATGTACCCAGTTTGATACTTGTTTGTAACGGGACCATTAGTAAGCTTTGGGCAACGAACTACTGTCCAATCAAGATCGCTAGATCTGATAACCTCTGCATGAGCTCGTCCATCTGCAATCCTGTCATGCTGAAGCAGCTCCAAAACTTTTGTTAGAATGATTCCGCTTCCTTGAAAAACATCATCTGGATCCGGTACACCCGCCCCGGTCATTGATATCAGTCGTTTTACTCCAGCATCATTCATGGCAGTAATTATATTGCTAATACCCTTCGTCTGGAGGCGAGGATCAGCCTCAGGCACATGACCGATAACAGAAACCACCGCATCAACACCATTAATAGCTGGAGTCACGGCACGAATATTCAAAACATCACCAACAAAATAGGTAACATCCTTATGTGGCACTTCAGGCATTGAGCGAACGAAAGCGTGAACATCATACCCATGCTCAATGGCTTGATTGAGTACTTTTTCACCAGTTCTTCCGTCAGCACCAAATAAGGTTATCTTCATAGGTTGAAAATATTAAAGCCAATAAAACCTCTTGTTGCTTTATTATGGCGTATGAATCTTAGTAAAGCAATAAAAAACTAAATCAACTACCGTTTCTAAAAATGACATAGATTTACTCATTATTACCACAGTTAATACAGTAACCTGGATGATCTAGAGGTTTAGATCTATGGGAGCGGCAACCACCCTGAATACAGAGATAGACTGCGCTATAATAATCAAAGTTTTCTGCCCAACTTTCACTAGGGAAATTACAGTGCTCATCATTGTTACCAGATTCATCACAAAACCGAACGCTTAATTGAATCACCTCTTCTCCTGAAATATTCCATTTATCCCAATCATACAAAGCATTTTCCCAGGCTGGTTTTGGCCATTCACCACCTTCAATATACTGCTCAATATTATTCGGAACTCCTCGAGACACATCATCAGGAAATACACCATAGCGATTTGCATATAATTCCAAGGCATTCCGCATCGACCGTAGATCTTGTCGTGATTTTGCCAAGCGGGCCTCATCACGTACACCACCAATTATCGCTAGTATTACAGAAGCCAAAATTCCAATAATGGCTATTACTACTAACAGCTCAATTAATGTGAATCCTTTCTTATTTGTAAAAAATACATCTGTTCGCATAAAGCCAGTATACGCCAAATACGTTCGTTAAAAACTTAAGTAATTTAAATAGTCCAGTTACTTTTTTCTTACTCGTTTAGATCGGAAGCTGTGAGTGTTATCTTATCACCAGAAGTCAAACTTTCATTTATAATCTTGTCAGCAACAGTATTTTCAACAGAATCCTGAATCATGCGGCGTATTGCCCGTGCACCAAACTCAGGATTATATCCTTTTTCAACCAGATACTGCACAACAGAATCAGTAATCTCAAGACGGTACCCCTTCCCCTTCATACGTTCCTGTAATTCATTTAGCAAAATACGTGTAATCTGAATAAGATTACCTGCTGTAAGCGGGTGGTAAATTACGGTAGCATCAAACCGATTTATTAGCTCAGGTCTAAATTCCCCGGCATCAACAACGCTATCAATAATATCCGACTGCCTTTCACTTAAATCATCTCCCTCTTCAACATACGTAAATATTTGTCTTGCCCCAGCATTAGAAGTGGCGATTATAATCATATTACTTAGACTTACTCGCCGACCTCGACCATCAGTAAAGTATCCCTCATCAAGAATCTGAAGAAATAAATCATGCACTTGTGGATGAGCTTTCTCAAATTCATCGAGTAGAAGAACACCGTATGGTTTTTCTCGGGACATGTCAGCTAAGCGACCGCTTTGACCAGAAACACCGCGTAGATTATCAATTGCTCCCGGTTGACTATACTCAGACATGTCCAGTCGACGTAATCCAGAGTCATCAAAATATACAGCATTTAGAGTTTTGGCAGTTTCTGTCTTTCCAACTCCGGTCGGGCCAAGAAATAAGAAAGTACCAATCGGTCGATCACCGTCTTCGACACCGGCACGGTTTCGCCGTAGTGCAGATGATATTGCTTTGACAGCAGTATCCTGCCCGATCACTCGTTTTTTTAACTCTGCCTCCAACTGGGACAATGAATCACGTTCAGTATCTGTTATCTTTCCGGTCGGTACACCTGTTTTCTCTGACAGATACGAGTTAACAACATCCTTATCAATAAATCCTTTAGAACTAGTGGATAAAATCTCAAGAAACAAATCAACCGCAGCATGCGGCATCTCATCATCAGTTATTAAATTTCGCGCTCCTTGAGCTGTCGCCTCCAATGCGCCAAATGTACAGATCCTACTTCCTTCATTTGTAACAGCTATTTCACCTAGAAGCTTTAAGAGTGTGTCGTTATTTACGTCATGAACTAGCACAGATCCAAATGAACTCATTACCTCACGGCCTTCTAAATGCTCGTGATAATCTGCCGTTGAGCTTGTGACAATAATTGGCAAATCAGGATGTTCAAGATATCTATCAAGAATACCAAAGAGATTTGCGCTCAGTCCATTAGCTGAAATTCGAAACTGTACAATATTCTCAATCACAAGAACCACATTTCCGGCCAAGGTGGCTTCAGTAAGAAGTTTATTTAGCAGGTACTCAAATTGCCCCTTACTTTCCTCAGCGGCTGTAATCAATGCTTGCGTATCAAGTACATGCAATCGTTTATCATCCAGCACAGACGAAGCTTTATTTGTCTGAAGTCGTGTTTTAATAGCTGAAATTATGTCACCAACCCCTCCAGCGGAGTGCCCGACAAGCAACACATTTGCATCACGTGGACGAGAAAGAATATTTAAAACTGCAGTAATATCATCCGAGAAAGCAGACTCGGTTGATCCGGCACCCAGAAATACCGTCTCGCTACTCATGTATCGGGAGAATTTATCTAATGTATATGCTTTTCCATATGAGAAATCTTGTGTTAACGGAGTGACGTCTCTCAGTCGCTCAGGATCCCAGAAGCGCCTCTCTTTAGAGCGCCGTCGATCTGTGCGCTGGACCCAACGCGCAGATCCTAAAAGTTCCTTTTCGGTTACACCTTTTGATAAAAGGGCTTCTGAAAAACGATTATCAAGATCGTACAACCGCTGTACCAAAATCTGCAGTGTTATAACAGCGTTTGTACTCAAAGAATCTCTAAGCCTTTCAATTGTGGATTCTGAATTATTTTGTTGATCAGATGACTCAAGTAGTTCTTCGGGATATATACCACAGCGTAAAATCACTTCACCACCAAACTGACTTTCTAAAAAACCTTTAACAGGATCTTCGGCATCCTTCATTTTTAGCAAGGTCGTAGCTGCGGGGTAGGACAAGCGAGTCCAGACGGGATCATCCTCCTGGCTATTTTCCGGTATTGTTAAGCGATAGTAAAGATAAAAACTATGTAATGCACCTACAGTAATACCGACCAGGAAAGATGATATAACTCCAACCGCCGCGGCTGTGCCTACCCATTCCGGAAGGTCAACATAACCTGCAGCGTAGAAAGATAACAACCACACAACTCCAAATAAAAGCGTAAATATGCCTGCCACCTTTAGTAATTTTCGTTGTGATTCTGCAGAGATATATGTTTCAAGCCAGTAACTAGATCGAAAAAAACGTGCAGTAATGAATGGGTCAGTAATTGTATCTATTTTATTCATAGCAGGATATCAAACATTATAACCATCAGGATCCCAACAACAGCAGGTAGCAGTAACCAAGTCACAATCAGGAAAAGAGCCAAGACAGAATACAGAACCAGAGCAACAATACCGAACACAACCATAACTATACGTATAAATGCACCAACTAAACGCATGATCGTGTTTACCAATAAAGTAGCCAGCTTTTCTTTTACATCAAAGCCTTTGTCGTACGACTCTCGTAGACGCTGCCACGGGGAAAACAACGTTACAAGCAAGCCCGGTATTGAGAAAAAGTTCCATACAAATACAAAAAAATTGCGAACATGCGACAGCAGCGCCTTAATCGCTGACGTGTAATGCCAAAATGAATAAGAGTAAATAAAATCAAGCATTTTAAATAATACAAACTAAGCACCAAAGAAATTCTCAGGAATAAAGCGTACCTCATTTATTGACGAAAACTGTTTTAACGTAGCAGTTATCTGCGCTTGCAACACAGCTGACTGACATGTATCAGAAGAAATAGCATCCTTTCTGTCATCCAGAGCAATGGTTGCTAATCCATCATCAACATGTACTCCAATCAATACAAGTCCATCCAGAGGGAAGTGAGATATAAGACCGTCATGTCGATCAATTTGACGAAGATCTCTTGCTAGTAAGGCCTTAATCGTGTTCTCAATGGTTATATCACTTACTTCAATACTGTACGAAACTGCCACTAATCCGTCTTTGCTACATTGCAATTCACCAGCATCGCTCATATCACTCAGCGGCCGATAGTAGAATAATTCAACCTGTTGTGTAGGTGGAGTATTAACAGTTTCCACATTCTCCGAGACCACTTCCGAGGCCGTTGAAGAGCTACGCATGTCATAATTAATAACAACGTAGCCCAAGGCAAAAACAAATACAAAAGAGGCTAATACTGTACATAAAAAGCGATAGTTCATATAAGGCATGCGATTCATTCTCACCTACGTACAGCTGATCTTATTGTAGCATGATGAATCGGCTCAGTTTAAGTAGTGGTAAGAATACCTACAACTGACACCCTGGACAGAAATGGGTCCCTCTTCCAGCCACCCGATCTTTCTTAATAACCTCTCCGCATCGAGGGCATTTTTTTCCCTGCCGAGCAAATACCTTCAACTCGTCTGAGAAATTACCCTGTTGTCCATCAGTGTCAGTGTAGTCACGGAATGTTGTGCCACCATACATCACCGCATCCTGTAGAATCGAGCAGGTGGCAGTATGTAGCTTATCAATGTCGTTATCTGATAGTTTACCAGCAATTCTTTGTGGACGGATTTCAGCGCGCCAACAGGCCTCATCAACGTAGATATTTCCTAATCCAGCAATGTCTCTCTGATTAAGCAGTGCGGCCTTAACAGTAGTTTTTCGATCACTCATTAATTCAGAAAGATATGTAACAGAGTACTCCTTACTTCCTGGCTCTGGGCCTAAAGCAGCCTTCTGATCCATTACTTCAGACTCTTTTGCTAGCTTCATATACCCAAATTTCCTCATATCATTAAAGTAGAGATGAGAACCGTCGACAAATGTATAGATAATACGTGTATGCTTATGTGGTTGATTAAGTAGATCTCCAGACAAGGAATGTCCGCCTCCATACTGTGTATCATCATCGGCTGCCTGGTATATCATCCGGCCAGTCATTTTAAGATGCCCTATCACATAGAGATCCTCCTTATTAAGTGATAGAAAAAGATACTTTCCTACTCGGTCTATATTAATAATCTCACTGCCAATCACTGTTTGCTGAAAATCTTTATTGTGATCTACCGACTTCCAATCTAGCACCTGAACATCAGATATTTTTTTATGTATTATTTTACTAGCTAGCTGTCGTCGAACCATCTCAACTTCCGGAAGTTCAGGCATGAAATAGTGTATTATGTCGATTAAATTACTCGACCGGTGTATCTAGCACATTCTCCATCTGACCAAAAAACTGCCCGATGTACGGAATTTCGCTCACTTGATCAAATGTTGCCGCTGCCCAACCAAGTAACAATCCAGCAATCACAGTTGCACCAAGCACAACTCCAACTCCTCGTGCTATACCGAGAAAAATTGCCCATTTCCACGAGTTGGATCTATCAATAGATGAGCGTAATGAATCCATACTTTCAATTAGTTTCTTATTTTCCATATAATTACATTATACATACTCTTAGCCATTTATTCTTCCTCATTATAAAACACACAACCCCTCTCTCGAGGGGTTGTGTCTGGAAAGATAATTACGTTTTCATCTGTAGCCAATGCTACAGCAGATCTGATGTACCAATCGGGTACACTTATAAAGACGAGTCAGAACGGTTTTTATTACAAACTACTTTACTCACCTGTTGCTGAAGCATTTTTAGCATCCTGAACAGAAAGAGAAAGTTTTTCATCGACTCTTTTCAGTACCTTGTCTATCTTCTGATATCCATCAGAGTCTTGAGACCAAATTTTTCGTATACTTTGGCTGTTTTCATTGCTGGTTGTACTCATGCCAGTCGCTTGAATTGAGGAGGTTGACGCCATGGTGGATCCTGTGGCCGAAGAAGCTGACTCTGTTGTAGTTGCAGTATCAGTACTTGAAGCTGAAACTTCGACATCTGTGTCAGTATCTGAACTAGTTGCTGTAGTTGAGGCAACCTCGCTCGAAGTATTTTCTTTACTAGTTTTTGCCGTTGATGTTGCTGTTGTTGATGTGGCCTGTGATTCATTCGACACATTTCCAGAAGGTAGATCATACAGCTTGTATGCTTCGATGATAATACTTACTTCATGTGCAAATGTCAGAGCTTCTCGCAGTCGTGTTTCCGCCGCTTTATAATCTCCAGATTCAATATGGGTTATAGCTGCATCAACATCAGAGGCTGATGCCACGAGCATCTGCTCTAATGTGTCACTTACAACAGATTTGCTAAGCATATCGTAATTTTTATCAAACGCTGACCGGGCTGATTTTAATCTTCCCGCAGTTCGCTTCAGTAACTTTTCTGCCTGTGGCGAAGATAATACCTTCTCATTCCCAGAACGAACGGTAATGGACTGAGATCCCTTAACTGCTATGGTGATATCGTTCTCTGCTTTTGATTGTGCCATTTCTCGCAGCTCCTTTGCCGCTGTTACGGTTGTGGTTGCCTGCACATCACTAATTTTTGCAATTTGTTCCAGAATGTCACTGTGCGTATTTAGTGTTGAGATTAATTCAATTTCAAGTGATAACGCACTGCTGGTCTCACCTTGCTCTGATACATCCTTTATATGTTCACGTGCTGACTGAGTGTGCTTGGAAATTGCTAACGTTAAGCGATCTGAAATCTGAGAATCTAACGAGCCACGTGCCGCCAATGTTTCAAGCTCCGCAATACGTCGAGCCGCAATACGTGATTCATTTTCTGCCTCTGAAATAGAATCTAGAGAGGTTAGACTCATTATCGTTTCATTGACATTTACCTTTACCGCATACAACGAATCTCCCGGAACAGCTGTCTCTGCAGCAATTGACACTCCTGTAACAACAAAAATTAAAAGCGCTATAACTAAAGCCGGCTTTCTGAATACTGAAATCCAGTTTGATACAACCGGTTGATTCTCTGTAATATGCAAAGCTAGTCGTTCACGAACAGCACTTCTATCAGTTGCTGATAACTGAACCTGCGTAAGCTTTTGTATGAAATTTTTTAGTTGATTATTCATCATCTGTAATATTAAGAACTGATCGAAGTCTGACCCTTGCTCGATGAAGTCGAACGGATACAGTATTTTCACGTTCATCCATAATTTTACCAATCTCTTTTGGCCCAAAACCATCAAGCATATTCAGAGTCAAAATGTCGCGATCAGATTCATTTAACTGCTGAAGCGCGCGAATAACTTCTTCAACCTGAACTTTGTCATCTATATTTTCAACCTCATCTGCTATCCGGTGCGGATCAAAGTCGCCCATGTCAGCCATTGTTACCGCCTTCTTCTTCTTGTAGTGATCCTTAATAAGATTATTAGCCACTGTAAAGACAAAGGCCTTCACATTCCTAACCTCCTTTCCCTCCACAATATAGCTCCATGTTCGTGTGAAGGCCTCCTGCATAAGATCAAGTGCGATCTCGTGATCAGAGGTTTTAAAAAGGCAGCGACGATATACCGCATCAGAGTGATCATCGTAAACAGCCAGAAAATCTTTTTTTGTTTTTAGGTCACTCATTTAATATAGACGATACAACTACGATAGTATTACACCGGAAACCACGTTGACACTTAGTATACACTTTTATTATACGTGATTGAGGAGATTATGCGTTATCATGGGCACACGAATAAATAATAGGAATAGTAATGAATTGGCTTGAAAAAATACTTTTACCAGAGAAAGCTGCTGCACAAGTTGTCGAGAGATCTAATTCCTCTGGCCTATCTGAAAATTTTACTGGTACGAACCAGGAAGGCATTTTAGCAATCCAGGAAAATCTGAGTGACTTTCTGTTTTGGGGATTTGCGTCCGCGACAATCATATCAATAGTGTTACTTATATCAATCACTCAAAAATTTGAAGAAGTATTCGACCCCACACTACACCGGATCAAAAAATTTGCTCCTTTTATAATGCAATCTGTTCTCGGGTTGGCATTGCTGCAATCTGCCTTTTTTGGTTCTCTTTTCGCTGCTGATGTGCCGCTTGAAACAGTGTTCGGAGGGGCCGCTGACATAATTCAGGTTGTTCTTGGTATAAGTGGTGCAATGCTTCTGTTTGGAATTCTTCCTAAGCTAGTTGGATTAGTTGTTGTTGTTTTATTTATTCCATTTATAGCCACAGCAGGATTGCATGCGCTCACCTTTGCAACACATCTTGGTGAGGCAGTGACGTTGCTTTTTCTTGGTGGAACGTATCAAATAATTCAATCAAAGGTACATGTATTACCGAAATTCTACCGTAGCCTAGAGCTCCATCTTCATAAGTATAAATTTCTTATTGTTAGAATATCTTTTGGTATTGCCTTAATTCTTACTGCTCTGTATGTTAATTACTTTAATGGAGTTACTGCCCTAAACACTCTAACAGAATCAAGTCTTGTTACACTTTTTCCATTTGATCCAACTTTCTTGGTAATAGGAGCTCTGGTAATAGAAATCTTACTGGGAATTTTCTTTATTATAGGATTCGAAATTCGTTTTTCCGCCGTTATGTACATGTTTTTTTTAATTGCTTCCATCATATTCTTCCAAGAAACAGCTTGGTCACACATCATACTGATCGGTACCTGTATTGCCATGTTTACGCACGGGTATGATCAGTACACTATCGGAGGAAGTATTCTAAAGCGTGGTAACCTAGAGCCAATTTTATAGCACTACCGTGAAAGTCTCTCACACAATACTAATCACAATCACTGCAACGATTGGTTTCTTCTTTCTTTGGTTGGAACGTATATATCATAACTCCCCACTTTTCGGAGACATCACTACTGGGTCAGAAAGCATAGTTACAAATATCGCACTACTTATTTCCGCTGCTACCAGCCCAGCACTTGTTGTAATTATTGGTTTGCTTGCTGCGATATTTGCAATTGAAAAACATCACGAAAAGCTATGGTGGTTTTTTACCGGAGTTACCCTAACCGGTATAGCAGTTAGTGAGTTATTAAAACTGATGATTCAATTACCTCGACCAGAGTATGCTCTACTCCAGCTTGGTTCATACGGTTTTCCAAGCAGTCATGCAACAGTTGCAACCATTATATGCATAGCTGGCATCTGGATATCGTACCACTGGAAGGATGTGATTCGTAAAAAAAACTGGGCGTATATTTTTATCTTATTCTGGATATTAGTCTGCACAAGCCGAATAGTGCTCGGTGTCCACAGTGGAAGTGATGTACTGGCAGGCATCATGATTGGTGCTATCATTGCTTCCATTGCCATATTAATAGCTCCACGTATTTTAGATAAAAAAACAACATGAAGCCAGTTAATGTATCAGCTCTTATAATCTTTGTCTTTATCGTTCTTGTCACAACCGTGTGGTTCGCAGAAAATTCTGCTGAAAGCAGCTCTATTTCCTTTCATCTCAATGCTGTCAATAAGCTGCAGATTGATGAAATCGATGATGCGGTCATTAGAATTGGCTCAATTTCGCTCAGGCAAGCCGATGGAGATTGGAGTAATTATACATATCTTAATAAAGAGATACCTCTAAGTGAGCTTGAAAGCAGTAAAGACGGTGTGCTTCTGAATACTATCCAAGTAAAAAATAGAGACTACGACATGATTAGGATCTCTTTCACAAATGTCTCAAGCGAACGTATTCTCAACGACAGAGGCATTAGTACACCAACTTCAGATATAGATATTCCTATTGAAACACCTTTATCAGGTAATTACATTTCCAGTATTCTATTCAGTATCAATGCAAAAAACTCGTTACTTCCATCGCCTGACAGAAGTAGTTCATATGTATTTCTCCCGCATATTCAGTTCACCGCCTGGCTTGCAGAATCAGGTACGGATATAGTTACAATACCGTCACGTGCACAAGCCTATATTCAAAGCCAAGTACATATAGATACTAATGGTGATCTGCGTTACGGAGCTCCAAGAACAGCCGTACAAAACACCCTCCTTACACGACCAAGCGGTGATAGTGGAGATATGCAGAGTGAGTAACGACTATCTTTATATTTAACAAAAAACCCGGCAACTGCCGGGTTTTTTATAATTGAGTTTTATCGGGAGATTTTTTACTACTCGGTTGCAGTTTCTTCTGGAGCAGTTTCTGTAGGAGCAGATTCAGAATCAGCCGCCTGTTCAGCCGTTGGTGCTGGCTGCGTCTGTGTTGGTGGAGTCTGTTGCTGATTTATTTCAGCGGGGTAGCTAACTCCTTCAAGAAGTACTTCTATGTCCGCATTCGCTCGAGCCTGATTCAGTAGATCAACTGCAATCTGCTGTCTCTTCTGCTGAATAACTGCCTGCTCAATCTGTGGTCGCAGTTCTTCAAGTGATGGAATCTCAGACTCTTGACCTTCTGGAGATGCCTGCTGAATCTGTGCGATGTACTGTTGATAAAGCTCATCGATTTCCTGATCTGTAGCTGTTATCTCACCCCCTGCTTCCTGCTCAATGTAGGCATTGATCAAAAGTTGGTTTCGAAGATCATCACGCACCTCCTGTTCAGTAACACCATTTTGTGCGAGACGGTTCTCGAACTCAGTTCGTCCAATCTGGTCAATGCTAGACTGAAGCTGTGTTTCAACCTCCTCATCACTAACAGTCACACCGGCTCCTCGAGCAGCCTGAAGCTGTAGTTCTGTATTAATAATTCCTTCCAATAGCACCTCCTGCTGCTGGATATCGGTAAGATTTTTGAACTGCTCCGCTTGTGGAGTGCTGGCATTTCGCAGGCTCTCAAGCTGTTCTGATAATTCAGTTCCTGCAATCTCCTCGCCATTTACTATTGCCACAGTACCGCTTATAGCGGCAGTATCCTCATTCTGCATCTGTGTAAAGTAGTATCCAGCCCCGACTAAAGCAGCAACGATGAGTATCGTGAAGATAACACCAAGAACTCCTTTATCACCCGACTTAGAACTACCACTTGCTTGTGATCCTTCATTGCTTGTAGTTTCCTGCTCCTGTTCTTTACGTCGAATATCCATATTTTTAAATTACATAAAATCGATTAAATAAACCCGTTCACGTCTGTATATCAACATGATATCACACTCTCAAGATATGAAAGTATGATTATTTTTTCTCTGTGTATAACGTATGCGTACGAGCAATCGGGTTATACTTTTTGAGTGAGATTTTCTCCTTTAACTTAGATTTATTCTTCATTGTATACCGAATATGCCCGGCACCTTTGCCGTTTTCATCCCCTTCAGATTCAAGTTTAATAATATTATTCTGTGACATGTATATTAGAAATTAACCAGTAAGACTATTACGCAAGCTAATTATAGCGATTTATATGAATTACGCAACGCCTACGTATCCTTATTTCTGAAAAAATGATCGCAATGTTGCTGTACTTTCATCCGAAAGAGGGCTTTTTTCATCAGCTCCAGAAGCTGCCGTAGTAATAACGGCACTTAATGTACCGGTAACATCAGTATCCGAAAGAGTGATTGATACTGGCAAAAACGTTATTTCTTCTCGAGATGTTAATGGTGCAAGATTGTGTTGTGTGGAAGGCGGAAGAACAAGATCTGTTCCACACGGAATCTCACGCAAACCACCATCCTGAACATAAGCAAGACGAACATCAACAGTATCGCAGGAATATGATAGTGATTGTATTCGAACTGATGAAGCAGGATCACTTACGCCGATTGATACTGTTTCTCCGTGTGATGCATTGCGATTACTGATCTGAACTGACATAGTTTGACGCTGCGCTTCGTAAGGAGTCGTGACTGAAAAAACATCAGCAAGATACGGAGCAATGTGTATTGGAAGCACCAAACCGCCAATTGCAATAATACCTACAAGAAGAGCTAATTCTCCAGCTGTTCCAGTAATGCCTTTAAGCTTTTTCAGAATATTCATAATAAAATATTACATCATTATATTTATTTGTCAAATATTAATGTGTTTTATACTTGACTAAGTGATTAATTGTTGTATCTTGTTAGATATGAACCCAACAATTCCACAAACCACTCAAAAGCAGCTCATCTTCTGGAATAATCGCTACTTCTATACCGCTACAGTGGCTGGTCTTATGGCCCTACTTTACTTCCTGTTCTACTTTACAGGAATGGTTCCTGTTGAATTTCGGTATGAGCCAACATCTACGTCACGATCACAAGCTATTGCAACAACCCAATCAACAACATCACTTGATGCCCTGTCTCCCGCTATCCCAAAAAATGAACAAGCAGAACGTATCACTATAGATGAAATTGGAGTGGATATCGAGGTTAAAAATCCGGTTAGTACAGATATAAACGTACTAAACAACTACCTTTCTGAGGGTGCTGTCCGCTATCCTACCTCTGGTAAGCCAGGAAATGGTAATTTATTCCTTTTTGGACACAGTTCCAGTCTTTCAAATGTCATTAATCAAGCCTACAAAGCATTTAATAATTTAGGAGAGCTTGAAAAAGGTGATACAATAAAAGTAGAAACGTTCTCTGGAACGTACCACTACTCTGTTATAGATGTTGAGCAACGAAAGGATTCAGAAATCTTTGTCCCGTTCGATACGGGCGAGAATATGCTAACCCTTTCTACCTGCAATAACTTCGGAGCTAAAGAGGATCGATTTATTGTCCGGGCCGAGTTTACAGATTATGTACCTTACGCACAGTAGTAACTTGACACAGTGTCAAAAGGTTGACATATTAATTTATTAAGGTATTATTAAGCAGTATTAAAAGACTAAAGTCAATTAACTAAATCATTATGAATATACAAACAATCACAAAATTTCTTGGGTTTATGGCTGTACTCTCTCTTATGTTTATGCCTTCAGTTGCAAATGCATGGGCAGATCCTGAAATCAGAGATTTCACTATTGAGTGTGATGAAGATAAGAATGTTCATGTTGATCTCTATAGTGTTACCTATTATGAACTAGTGGATGTTTCCACCAATGAAGTGCTTGTGAAATGGGAGGACCGAGATCAACCAGAACATGACATACTACCTGTTTACTTTAACTTAGAGAATGGAGAATATCGACTTTATGTCGAAAACTATGACGGTGACGTCATTGAAAAAACCTTTACTGTTAACTGCGAAGAACCAAAGGAACCAAGTCTTTCCGTGCAGACAATGTGTGAAGCCGGACCTGGTACTGGAAAGGTCACAGTTACTGCTCCAAATGGACTTGATTCATATGAGCTGTTTAATATTTCCAATAACTCACTTATCAAGT